>Ga0315330_10000482_pt1 | contig 24652 bp, 16 predicted proteins | sample M140m34915metaG_FD_203453 | JGI IMG/M metagenome (GOLD analysis project Ga0315330, IMG submission 203453) | Ammonia-oxidizing marine archaeal communities from Monterey Bay, California, United States - M1 40m 34915 | ecosystem: Environmental > Aquatic > Marine > Intertidal zone | place: USA...
GAAGCACGACAATCACGAACCCCAAAGGTCCCAAGACGACGGTTTACTACCAGAAGCCAACCGCAGGCAACCGTGTCCTGCGCCCAGGCGAACACCCAAAGTTTGCCGGTATCCGCGGTGAAAGCTTTGGTGATAAGCTGAACTTTCTTTCGTTGATGCTTGCACTATTCTGTGGAACTGCCTCGCTTCCTCACATTCTGATTCGGTACTACACCGTCAAAGATGGTTCGGCGGCACGCAAAAGCACAATTGTGGGAATCGCAACCATCGGATTCTTTTATGTCCTAACGCTCTACCTCGGACTGGGAGCCATGACCAGCGGCGCGCTCGACCTGACGGACACGAACATGTCCGCGCCCCTACTGGCTAATAGCATTCGTCCGTGGCTCTTCGCGGTCATCTCAGCGATCGCCTTCACCACCGTTTTGGGTACCGTCAGCGGCCTGATTCTTGCCAGTAGTGGTGCGGTTGCTCACGATCTGCTGATCGGTGTCATGGGGATCAAGCTATCTGGAGAATCACAAGTCAAAGTCGCCAAACTTGCAGCCATTGTCGTGGGAGGAATCGCGATCATTCTGGGTGTGCTCTTCAAAGAACTTAACGTGGGTTACCTCGTCGGCTGGGCATTTAGTGTTGCTGCCAGCGCAAACCTGCCCGCATTGGTCATGCTTCTGTTCTGGAAGAAAACGACGAAAGAGGGAATCATCGCCAGTGTTTTGGTTGGGATGGTCAGTTCTCTCGGATGGATCCTTCTATCTGCCGACACCTACAAATCGGTTTACGGGCTGGATCCCAATGATGCGATTGCCCCCTTCAGTCAGCCGGGCATCATCACCATTCCGCTTGCTTTCATTACCCTGATTGTCTTTTCACTGTTTTTCAGCAGCAAGCAGGATGAAAGTGCAAGCAAAGCAAATGCGTAACCACTTTCATTCATTTTGAATCGCTTCTGCAGTGATTTCCCTGCGAATAACAGTGACCACACACGTCACTGTTCAGGATTGCGACGTTAAATTCGTGAGTAAGTTCTCACGGAGGAGTGTCGTTGGCTGAGCAGTCGCCACACAGCGGTCCATCTGCTGCAGTGGTTCATCCTGCTGCAACAGTCCATGGCCTCGTTGAGCCATGGACGTGACGTGCGAGACCGAAATCCTCGTCAGTTGATAGCAAAAAACAGACGCGAATTGAGGTGATTTTTCCCCTCAAAAAATCTGACTTGGCCTGAAATCCAAAAATTCATTAAACTCCCGTGGCTATGTAGCCGGGAAGCGGCTTGGTCGGAGGTGGATTCACACGAGGTGACAGCCTTTGAAATCGATTGACAGAGTATCAATCGCATAGAACAAGTCACGAAAGACTTGAGCGGAGTCAGGTGTTCGGCAATAGGACCGCAGGGAGGGAACCAATGCCAGGCGAGTCGTTCCGATTCATACATGCAAGCGATTTTCATCTGGAAACGCCTCTAGGCGATCTGGATTCACTGCCCCCTCAATTACGTGAGGTCATGGCCGAGGCTCCGCGTCAAGCGGCCCGTGCCGTGTTTGAAGCAGCACTTGCTGACAACATTGATTTCCTGGTGCTCTCAGGTGATCTTTTGAATCCGCAAGCAGCGGGTCCGCATGGCATGGCAATGCTGCTGGACTATTTCGAACAACTGAACAGCAAGGACACACCGGTCTTTTGGTCAGCGGGGTTGACCGATGACCCTCAAAAGTGGCCGGACTCGGTACCGTTGCCACCCAACGTCACTTTGTTCCCCAAAAACCGCGTAACGGCGACACCGGTCCAACGTGGCGGGCGTTCCATTTGCACGGTGGTGGGTCGCAGCAGCGACGGACAGCAGGTGTTGCATGTCCCCAGCTACCGCATTGATCCCACCGAAGATTACACCGTGGCGGTCGGCTACGGCGACGCAGACGCAGACGCCTTGGCTGAGGGACGTTTTGATTACTGGGCGCTTGGGGGCAAACACAACCGCAGCGAAATTGAAGGCGGGGCAGAAGCAGCAGCCGTCTACTGCGGAACACCCCAGGGCAGGTCCCTCTCAGAATCTGGAGCCCACGGTTATTCAACAGTCGACGTGGATGGTGACGGTACCACACGAGTGCATACCGTTGAGTCGGATATTTTCCGTTACTGCAACATTGAACTGGATGCATCAGACATTGCAGCTGTGGGAGGCATCCGCAATCTCCTGGGCGAGCGGATTGCACGCTTGCAGCACGAGAACGGAGGCCGCCACCTGTTGATTGGCTGGGACATTTCAGTGGCCTCAGGAGAAACCCTTGCATCCGTGGGGGACACCGAGGAACTACTGCAGTGGGTACGACGTGAATATGGGCACGGCAACCCATCTGCCTGGACAACCACTTTGACCATTCGCCCACCGCGGCAATACCCAACATCATGGAACGATGAAGACACCATTCTCGGTGACTTCCTACGTGCCTCTGACAAACATCGCAAACTTGATGGGCGTGACTTGAATCTCATGCCAACCACCGAAGAACACTCGGGTCTCAACAGCACAACAACCACTTTGCTGGCAGAAGTCGCTGCCTCTGAGCGGATGGATGTGCTCGACCAGGCAACCCTGCTGGGTGTCGAATTGCTCCGTGGCGGAAAGCCGAACTTGGTGCAGAAATAATGAAAGTTAAAGACATTCAAATCGACGGATTCGGTGTTTGGACCGGACTCTCCGTAGACTCCCTTTCTGAGGGGATGACGCTGTTTTACGGCCCTAACGAGGCTGGCAAAACAACCCTGATGCAGTTCGTACGCGCGATGCTGTACGGATTCACGGACGAACGCCGTGAAAAATACCTGCCACCTGTACATGGTGGTACACCGGGTGGTGCTATTCGCGTGACTGGTCCCGGTGGGGGCTATGAGATCCGACGTCGGAGTCAACTCACCGACACCGGCTCCACAGGACAGTTGTCCGTCACGGGACACGATGGTCTCAGCCAAGGACAACACCGGCTCAGCAGTTTATTGGGCCAAATCGATGAGTCAATTTTCACCAATGTGTTCGCGATCGGAATGCGGGAACTGCAGGAACTGAGTACTCTTGACGACACTGCTGCCGCGGATGAACTCTACAAGCTGTCCAGTGGCTTGGATCGCGTATCACTTGTTGATGTGTTGCGATCGCTACGGGATGGTCGCGGGGATCTGGTTGGAAACGAAGCTGCCGCCAACGAAGCAGAAGCAGTCAAACTGCATAGTCTGATCAGCAAGCGGGAACAGCTTCGTGATGAAGTACAGCAACTGACTCGAGGTGGTCGTCGCTGGAGTGAATTGGCATCGCAGCGGCGATCGCAGGAGCAGGAAATCGACCAACTTGTTCTGCGCACCTCCGGGTGGGAGCGTGAAGCTCGTTGCGTTGAGATTGCCTCAGGCGTTTTCGAAAAATGGCAAGAGCGTGACTTGTTGTCTGAGTCCATGGAAGAGATGGAAGAGGACACTCTGTTTCCGGAAGAGGCTCCCTCACAACTAGTACAGATCGACGCCATGATGGAGGAGCGTCGTGCGCGTCTGGAGGACGTCAAAAGCAAGCGGCGTGCCGTTAGAGAAAAAGCAGAACAACTTCCGGTTAGTCGACGGCTGCTTGATTTACGGAGCCGAATTGAGGCTGCCGCCGAGCAGGCAACATGGATCGAAGCACTCGAAGAGCAGTTGGAACGCCTTGACCAGCGAATCGACCGCGCCCAAAAACAGCTTGACTCCGATGCTGATCGGTTGGGCATGGATGATGAGGACCGCGAGACCCTGCTGTCGGGAGATCTTTCCCAACTACCAGACTTGTCCAAGCAGACAATGAGCGCGTTGGCAGGCCCCGCCAAGCAAGTCAAGGAGCAGACATTCCTGCTGAAGCAGGCTCGAACAGACGCAGCAAACTACAAGGAAAAGTCTGACAAACTTGCTGATTCACTGCAGGAAACGCTGGAGCGAGCAAACGCCACCAACCTGCAACAGGCAATCCGCCAGAACACAGAAGTGATCGCAACACTTCGCCATCGCATGCAACTTGGGGAACACCTCGAGAAGCTGAAGAGACACTACCGCGATCTTGAAAAAGAAACGGTTGACCTGACAACAGCCGAAGCTCTTCCCGTCGACCGTTTGGTTCTTCTCGGTGTGCCATTCATCGTGGGTGGCATGGGCTTGATCTATGGAATGGCCAACGTCTTCGGAATCACATGGCTCGTTTCGAGACCTGACCCCACGTGGGGCATGCTTTGCATCCTGTTCGGATTCATGAGTTTGCTGACGTATTATTTTGGCAGGGAAAGTGGTCAACGGACAACCTCGCGTGACCGCGAAGACTGCGAGCGACAGATTGATACACTTCGCCGTCAAATCCGCGAAGTCGAAACCGAACGCAATGACATTGATTCGACCTTACCAACTACAAATGAATCGTTGGAATTGCGAGTCCGCGACACTCAAAACCTGATCACCGAACTCGAAGCAGCGTTACCGACCTACCACCACCATGAATCCGCTTTGCAGTCCTACAAAGCAGCTCAGGAGCGAGCGTCAACTGCTGTTGATGGGCTCCGAGACGCAAAGCGTTCGTGGTCTGCGACTCTTGACCAACTCGGGCTGAGCGACTCCATGTCGCCCTCAAGTGTCCGAAGTCTTAGCAATGGCTATGAAGCAATGCAAAACAGTCGTCGAAGACTCGATGAACTGCTGAGCGAAAAAGACCAACGTCGTCGCGAGCGTCAAGCCATCGCCAAACGAATTGAAGCACTTTACTGCGAAGTCACCTCCGACGATGGCTCGGAAAGTAGTGAACAAGACGAAAGTGAAGACCCGTTACCGAAACAGAGTCAGCCTCAACTTTTGCACAGCACCCCACTGGAGAAGCTGAACTACCTGCAAAGTGAGTTGTCGCGTCAGCATCACTGGATCAAGCGCCGCCGCGAACTCAAAGAACAGGACGTGCAACTGAAACGGCAGCAAAGCGGGCACCACCGAACCATTGAGCGAGGCGAACAACAACGCCGAGCCCTGTGGGCCAAGTGTGGAGTCGCCACACCGGAACAGTTCTACCAAATGGTCGACCGAAAAGCGCAGTTGGTTGAAATGAACAGGCAGCACGATGATCTGGACAAGCAGATCAAATCGATGATTGGCAACCATGTTGCATACGAAGACGTCGAATCCGTGATGGAAGAAGCATCAGCCGCCGATCTTGATCGGCGATGGGAATCGCTGACAACCAACATGAATGAAACAGAAACGAGAGTGGCACAACTGCGAACCCAGCAAGGACAGATTTCGCAGGAGATGAAACAACTGGGGGAGGATTCGCGGCTCACCGTGGCACAATTGGAACTTGGTTGCATCGAACGCCGGATCGAATCTGCCGCCCGCCGCTGGCAAACCCTGTCAATGGCAAGCTGCCTGCTTGAAGATGTTTGCAGCACCTTTGAACGAGAACGCCAACCGGAAACACTACGCGAAGCATCTACCTTCCTCAATCAATTGACCGATGGAAAATACACCCGAGTCTGGACACCTCTGGGCACCAATCAGTTGAAAATTGGCGATGCCAACGACAAATCAATTCCGTTGGAAGTACTCAGTCGCGGAACGCGTGAGGCTGTATTCATCGCATTGAGATTATCGCTCGCAGCAGCCTACTCGCGCCGCGGAGTCATGTTACCTTTGGTGTTGGACGATGTACTGGTCAATTTCGACCGGGATCGCGCAGTCTGCGCAGCAAAAACACTCCAAACTTTTGCGGAACTCGGACATCAAGTGATGATGTTCACCTGCCACAAACACATTGTCGATATTTTCCACGACATCGAGGTGGAGGTTCGAATGATGCCTGCACAGGGCACACCAGGAAGAGCCAGCATTCTGGAACCTGAGCTAGAACCGGAACAGGAGTACGAATACGAGTATGAGGAAGAGGAAGAAGAAGTCGTTGCCGAAGAAGAGACCATTGAAGAACCAATAGCTGAAGAGCCGGTGCTCGAGGAAACACCCAAGGAAATTCTCGAGGAAACACCGGAGGAAATCATCGAGCAGGAGCCTGCTGCACTTCCTAAACCTGAGCCTGCACCAAGCGTCATTTACATCCAGCAACCCAAACGACAAGCACGAAAAGTCGAGCCCATCAAAACAGACCATCCAGAACCCACCTTGGGCTGGGCTTGGTTTGAAGATGATTCCGATGCCAGTGAATCGGTGGAACGCTTAGGAGAAGTGGAGGATGCTTTAGCGTCCATCACAGGCGAAGACTGGAGAGAAAATGACCTACTACAAGCTCCGGATGATGTGCCAGAGGAGATTTGGAACCGAACCGGTTCATGGTGGGGAGACTCTGCATCCGGTGACCCTGCTTCAAGAAAAAGCTTCGATCACTAACGCTGGTTGATGCAATTATTTCCGATTGATACCAGCCTCATCGACTTGGGACCGTCACTGAATAGAAATCATGAAGGCAACCTTCGCCACAAAAAAGCGATCTCGCTTTGATTTGGAAAAATTGGTTAAAGATCAAGACGTTGAGTGTCTTATCTACCTTCCACTCCACAGGTGATCTCCATGCTGCGTCAACTGCTCAAATTTTTTTCGTTCGGACGCCAAGAACCAACCGTCATTGATCAGGAACCAGACAATGTGGTTCTCTATGCAACGGTTGAAACTTCCCCTGAGAACAGTTCGCGATCGTCATTGAGTCCGGCCGTTCTCCCGAATGCTCGACCGTTGCCCCACCATCGCGAGCGACTCCTGTCCATGCAACTGCCGCACGCGAAACTGTGCAGCCCTCAACGTTGCCTACGCCTGAACAGCATGGGAATTTCAACCACAGGTGATCTGGCAACGGCAGACTTACCAAGCCTCGCTGCCCAATTTGGCGCTCCAAAAAAAGCGTTAAAAGTACTCAAACAGTATCGCCGGGCAATTCGCTTTTCAGCCTCGGTCCCCGGAATGATGCCGCGAGACGCCTTACTATTGATTAGCATTCACCGCCGAAGTGTGCGTGGCTTGGCGATGGAATCACCGGCGCGATTGCATCGCGACTTAGAGCGTTTCGCAGAAAGCACCCAAGGAAGGCAGCAATTGCGTGGACGCAGAATCCCCAGCACAAGACGCCTGAAAAAATGGATCACCGAATGCGAAACGGTAACAAGTGGTGCACGCCTTCATGCTTTAGTGACCTAACCCAAATCCCATCAAGCCGAACAGGCACACCAGGCTCTCGTCGTGGGGACCCCGAGTTGAGATGCGATTTTGCGCGAGCAATGACGTAAAAGACTGCTCAACTGTCTACTGCAGAGCTGAAGCACAACGTCAGCCAGCAGGTAAAAACACACCATGAGTGAACAAGAATCCGGATGGTCTCTGAAACACCGGGACAACATTGAGCACGGGCCCTTTGAGCTCGAAGACCTGATCAAAGCAGCTCGAACTGGCAACATCGCAACCGACACGATGCTCCGCCACTCGAAGCACACACGCAACCAGTGGGTCATTGCAACACGTGTAGCGAACATCGCACAGGCACTCTCTCAAACGGTTCCAACTTCCAAAACACGCCAAACGCCAACATCTCACAATACGACTTCATCAGCCGCCTCAAACAACCCAGTCAGCGAAACGACACCCGCTCACCAAGCCAAAAATCAAGACGCAGCCGCACAAAACTCTTCCCCACCCCCTAAAAGCATCTTCCGACGTACGCGCTCCAGCGGTGCCAACCCACCAAGCACACCCACCACGAAGCTGCCAGAGCCAACAGAGGAACCTGAGGTCACTGAGAACCAAAAATCAGCAGACGGCGTTTCCGAACAGCGGGACCTTTCCATCAGAAACTGGCAGGAAGACAACCTGCTTGTCCCGCGAACACTTCCTGATGCATTCTTTGCCTTCTTTGATTTCAAATTCAGATTTTTCATCACACCTTGGATCGTCAAACTTTTGTGGTTCATTGGTATTACTGCCGCGATCGTGACGGCAGTGCGTCTCGGCTATGACAACTTGTTTAGCCCTGAACTGGATACCGAAGTGGCAGCAGAGCAAGGCGTCAAAAACTGGCAGTTCGAACCACTGGGAGGAAAACCTCTCCTAAGCTTTCCTGCTGCACGTTATTTCTTTTATGCACTTGTCATTTTCTGCAGCACATTGTTGTTACGCGTTGCGTGTGAAGTTTCCATCGTGATGTTCCGTATTGCCGGAAGCCTTGCAGAAATCAAGGTGATTCTGAAAGAAAAGAAGCTGTGACGTGATTCGCTTTCCCGAAAACCCTGCGAAGTGGTTGAAAGGAAGCCGATGGTTCTTGCGCGGTGAAAGTAATTATCATATGTGCAGGTAATTAACATAGAACAGCAGGTCGTTCACCACTGATGAAATCAATGGTGGCACACTTGGCAGATCATTGATTTCAACAAGATTTAAATGGTGCTTACGTGAGTGACAAGTTTGCAGTCTTGCGAGAGTGCGCGGACCAATTCGAAGCGCAGACCATTCGCATTCGACTTGCTGCCGAAAAAATCCCTGTACTGATTACAGGAACGGACCCCAACTTCGCACTGAGTCTTGGAGGCGCGGCTACGTCTCGACCTGTACGAGTTGAGGTTGAACACTCTGATTTGGAACGCGCAGACATCCTGCTCAAACAGGATCAACTGCGTGCGACACAAACGGAATCGTGGGTCTGCTGCCGGTGTCATGAACAAAACGCGCCCACCTTTGATATTTGTTGGTCCTGCAACAAAATGCACGACAAAACAACGGTCAACGACCAAGGGCAACCAGTGCCTAGCGAAAGCAAACCAGGAGACAAAAGGCGACCTGAAATCGCTGAACGACTACATCGAACTGATCTGGGGCAAGATCCAAGAAGCACGCATGAACAGGCCTTGCTCGCCGACCAAACGCGTCTGACGACTCCATCAGCACCAACCCCAACTGGCCAAGACCACGAAACGCAAACAGCATCGGTATCACGCTGTGCCCGGTCTGCCGTAGTTGGGATCCTGCTGTTCCCGCCGCTTCTCAACTTTTATTCGATTTACCTGCTGCTCAACCTCGACTCAACGGTCTACCGCAACTCCGACACGAGACGCCGCGTGTGGAGCGTTTGGATTTTCAATGCAGCAGTCATCAGTCTGGGCACGACACTTTGGTGGTTGTTATTTTTTCGTCCGTAGGTTCACGAACCCGCGTCACTGACTACATTCGAACCACCTTTCTTTCTACTTCGGCCTTCCATACTCATTGCGGCGAAAGTACTCACGGGGGAAATCTGCTTTCCCTGCCTCCTGAGGATGCCGCCAAGGAAACCGAGGTCCTCGATCCTCCAGCAGCGGCACTTCTCGCCCGTTACTTTCGAACAAGAGTTCCCAAAGCCTCTTATTCAACGCAATGATTCGCTCGGCGTGCTCAGGTCGGTCGATCAGATTATTCATCTCTGCTGGATCTTTTTCCAGATCATATAATTCATCCCGGTCCCAAAGGCCGTGGCAGCGAATGTACTTCCATCGCCCCCCAATGATGGCGTGCAGCGTGGGTGTGTGAGGATAATTGCGTTCCCAATAATACTCGTACAGCAAATCAGGCCGTTTCAACTGCGACGGATCGCCAGAGCACAAGGCGGACCAGAAACTCTGCCCATCGACATTTTCAATTGGCGTCGACGAGGTTGCATCAAGAATGGTGGGCGCCAAGTCAATGTTGCCAACCAAACCCTCGAACCGCAGTCCCGCAGGAATCTTCCCTTTTGCCATCATGAGCAACGGCACCTTCGCACTAGCCTCGTAGGCAGTGCGTTTGTCGATCAGTCCATGATCCCCAAACTGGAATCCATTGTCCCCCATATAAATGAAGAGGGTATTGTCCAAAAGTTCTTGATCCGTGAGGTACTTGGTCAAGCGTCCGACGCTATCGTCAACGGCGAGCAAGGATTCGCAATAACGCCGGTAATAAACCTCTGGAGAGAAATTCTCAATGTTGTACCCAAAGTCTGCACCGTGCCTGCTATTCCGCTGGTTACGAACCCACATCGGCAGGTTGCCTTTTTCCATTTCGGCAACGGTAGGAGTTCGAATGGGCAATGCTGCATTGTCATATCGCCCTCGGTGACGATCCGCTGGGACAAAATCTGCATGAACTGCTTTATGACTCACATACATGAAGAATGGTTTATCTGACTTGCGTTCATCCAACCAATCGATGGCATAGTCTGTCAACTCATCCGTGATGTAACCTTTTTGTGGCACACGTTGCCCATTGACATTAAAACCATCGTAGGTGGTCTGAGGTACTTCCCGTGTCGTCCCATGTCCATCAGGCCAATAGGTGCCTTGACCTTTGAACGCGACCCAGTGGTCAAACCCGCGCTGACGGTCATCGATGTCGCCTCCCATATGCCACTTGCCAATGAAGGCTGTTTCGTAACCAGATTTCTGCATCTGTTGAGGAAAGAAAATCAGGCCGGGATCTACGGGGTGGTAATTGTCAACGACTCGGTGATTGTGAGCGTATTGACCGGTCAGGATAGATGCCCGACTGGGTGAACAAAGTGATGTAGTGACGTAGGTATGGGTCAGCATGGCACCGTGCGATGCCAATGAATCAATATGCGGCGTTTCCAGAAACGGATGCCCTGCAGCGCCAAGACAATCAAACCGATGATCATCACAAAGAACAAAGACGACATTCAACTTTTCGTCCTGCGCGACCAAGTTGGTGCAGGACAACGCCCCCACCCAAGTCAGCAGGATGAGCAAAACATCAAAACGAAGGGTTTGGACAATCATACGTTTTCTTCAGACTCAAAAATAAGATCGTGACTTAAAAAAAGATCGGACATTGCTTTTAGGATTCGACAACAACGCTCAAGCAATCGTCCCACACAATTCAGGGGAAACATCAAGCCTCGAGCCATCACACATTTGAGGCTACAAAGTCGGCGTGCCCATGTGACCCACCAACAGCTTGCGACCGCTCCATCCAATTCACATAAAACTGGCCTCGCCACCGCACAAAACTTATTGATTAGCCATCAGGCGAGGATTCCATGCACGCGGCTGTAATCCCTATCTTCGGGCCCCAGACGCTGCTCAGTTTGATAGGCCTCGAGCATTGTATTATAGACATCGATACCCTCTCTTCCGACATCTAGAATTTCGCCCGTTTTGAACCGGCCATTGGCTCCCGAAATCGCGTGAAATACACCAGACAATTCCCTTTTCACATCGGCGTGTCGACCATCACCAGACTCGGTCGAAATGGTAATACACGAGTTCTCAAGAATCGATTTTCCGTTTGGTTCCTGAACTCCGTCAAGTCGGCTCAGAAAGTAGGCAACTTCCCGCATTTTCATATGAGCGTGGGCTCTCAGTTGCTCATTTTCTTTCTTCGGATTGAATTTGTGCCACCACTCGTGACTGCATCCTCCCGACCCACTCTTGTTCAACAGCTTCGCATCGTCAAACGAGTGGATATGTTTCCCGTTGTACTGATAGTCTCCAGTAACTCGCAGTCGTTCGCCCGCCGCCAAAAACGTAACCGCCCCAAACCTGGCACGATCCAATTCGACGGCTAACGCATAGAGATCGGCCATCAAACGCCACTCCTTCACCAGATCATCGATCCTCATATCGATTCCCTCGCCGCCCGGGTCAGCATGCCCACCATGCGCGAGTGCAGACCTTGGAGGCAATGGTGGTGAATTTGGGCCAGCACCTTCCATTTCGAAGGCACGCTGCTCAAACTCTCGAATCCGCTCGAGGTGATCTTCCACACGTCCGCGGGAGACACTTCCCAGTGGTGAATTCTTCCCCGAGTAATAACGATACTGTTCTACAACCGAGTCGAGCACACTTCGCCTTAATCGCTGTTTCCGTGCATCACCTGGGTCACCTGTTCCCTCAATCACACCAAAGACACGATTGAAAAGGTCGCGTGGTCTTTCCTGGATCGTCGCTGCAACGGTGCCATCCTCGTTGTAGCTATGCACATAACGACTGACGCGACTTCGACGAAAAAAAGTCCCGCCGATCAACGTAGGAACCATTCCCGGCGGCATTCCTGCCGGATGGCAACTTTTACGAATCACCTGATCCATCGAAGCACCGCCTGCTTTTGCTTCGCCGTCCGGTGGCGTAGCAGTAAATGCTCCGCTTGCACCATCAAAATGGGCATTGATTCCCGATTCATCGCAACGCACCTGATCAACATTCCGCATGATCAACAGTTTGTCGCTAAGTGGCTTCAGTGGTTCCAAAACCCCGTCAAACCCCTCCGTTTGAAGTGGTGCAGGAATCCCAAGTCCAAAAAACACATTGAATGCCCGCACCGGAATTTGAGATTCAGCCGCGGCGACTGCTGCCGGAAGAAACATTTCTTCCAGTAGCGGCAAACCAATCAAAATACCACTCGCTCCACGGAGCATCGTTCGACGGTGCATTTGAGTCTGTTTCATGGCAGTATAAAAATCAGGGTAAATAGGATTTAGCACGAAAGCTGACACAGCATCGATGCTTTGCAAGACTAGCAGAATTGATCCGACAACTGGATTTTAACGGCACGCCTTTCAAGGCCAGCAACAGAATGATTGTTCGAACGACGTCACTGATCGGGCTCAGACTCAGTTTGTGTCGTGCGAACCAGGTCACTCAGTACGATCGCCGTGACCAAGCTCTGATAAGTGCCACCACTTTTTTGTGAAGCTTCATGGATTCTCCTTAGACTGGCAGCATCGGTCAGATTTAATGGCCGCCCCAACAAAAACTGGCTAACCTTCCGCGTCAGACACTCCTTGACACGATCACTGTCGGCCAGCAAATCCATCATTTCCGCTGATGTTTGATAAGCAGTCGGTTCCGCATCCCCAGGAAACAGGATTTCGCCATCCTGCCGTAATTGATTGCCATGCTGATCCACGGTTTGAAAGGCGCCGATGCCGTTGTAACGTTCCAGCCCATAAGCCAATGGTTCAAACCGCGAATGACAACCACCGCAAGATTCACTTTTCACCCGCGCTGTCGCGATCACTCGATGTGTTTTTCCTGGACTTGTCGGCACGGGGGTAATATCCAGCCCCGGTGGCGGATCCCCGACTTCACTGAAAAGCAAATCACTGAGCACAAATAAGCCACGAGTCACCATCGAGGCATCATCCCCGCCCATGGTCAAGACACTCGCTTGAGTCAGCAAGCCGCCGCGAGAGGGAATTTCAGAAAGGTCATAACGTTGTGTCCCCGCTCCTGTTTCCGTGATCCCGTAATGCTTCGCAAGTTCTGGTGTCAGGTGGGTAAACTGAGCATTCAACAGATCCGATAAAGGTCGGGTCTGTTCCCACACGAGCTCAGTGAAAAAATTGATCGTTTCCTGCCGCATATCATTGGCAAGCGAAGCCCGCCAATCAGGGAAACGCTGTCGATCAGGCCGCAGGTTCTCAAGTCGCTCAAGATTCAGCCACTGAATAATGAACTGTTCAGATTGGGCACGAGCCTTAGGAGTTGCGAGAAGGCGTTTTACCTGTTGTCGCAGTTCCTCAGGATCAGTGAGCTGCCCTGACTCTGCCGCTTTCAACAAGATATCGTCGGGAGCCGATCCACAAACAATAAAACTGACCCGAGATGCGAGTTCATAATCATTCACCGGCCAACGCGTTCCATCTCCGAGTTGATTCTCAATGCGATAAAGAAATCTGGGTGATTGCAGCATCGCCTCGAGTATCATTTCCACAGCCTCCGAAAAATCGCCCCCGGAACTGGCCACAGTGGTGGAGATTCCACGGTACAAAGCAACTTCCTGCTCGGTCAGCGGTGCACGCAAGACCCATTTACCCAGATCAGCGATCAATCGACGCATATTGTCATCCGTCAACTTCTTGCTCTTCCCAAAACGGCGGGCAAACCGCACAACGTCAACTTGCTCGACAATCAGGGCAGCCATTTGGGCATAAGCTTCTACATGTTTCAGATCGACATTCAGATTGTATGCAGTATTACGAAAACCATCTGCCCGCTGATCTTTTGGCAAACTTCTTTCTGCTTCGCTCGATACATCAACATCAAAGATCGCTTTCACCGTTGCCACATACTCTGGGATCGTGAGACGCTGGACCCAATTACCTGCCTGCCGCACATGCCGATAAATTGCCGGATCGACAAAATCAACACTCCAAACAGCACCGTCATCAATCCACTTCTTCACAGCCTGCTTCTGGCTAAGACTGAGAGCAGGACGATCGTGAGGCATCTCATCTGCATCAATCGCCACCCAGAGCGGACTCTTGGCGGCTTGCCCTGCGATGACTGACTTACCGGAATCGCCCCCCCGAAGAGCCATATCTTTGTGCGACAAATCAAGCCCGCCCTCACGCGAAGCAGAATCATGACATTCAAGACAGTGGTTCGAAAGAATAGGCGCTATTTTGGTTTCGAAAAATCTCGGGCGAGTATCAACGGCGACTGCCAGCGATCTCCGACTCCCATTGTCGGGCCCGTTTGCGTATCGAGTGGTAACGTCATTGGGCCGCCAAGCATGGCTGTAGACAGCCACCCAATGCAAATCTCCTAACCACGGACGATCGCCTGACAACTCATTGCCAATGGCCAACCGATACTGATCACTCCACCCGCTGAAATCCCCGGCAACTCGTCCCCGCTGATTGAGCCTACCGTTGATATAGATACTGACATTGCCAGCTCGGTCCCGCGTGTAGACAACGTGTGCCAACTCTTCTTTCAGGCTGCGATCTTTGGAAGTCACAGCTGGAATTCCATTCGTCGAAGTTTTCGAAGTCCGCAACCTGACCTGAATACTGCCGTTTTCCTGACCCAGAGTAAAATTCCGTGCCCCAGAATCCTTTGAGAGTGTCACAACTCGAGCCGGTCCATCCTGCCGTAGCGTTCTCGGTTGCAACCACACTTCGATCGTGATTGCCCCAGTTCGTTGGATTGCCTTGACCAGTCGTTTCGCCGCAACTTTGCTCGCTATCCTGGTCGCCCCACGAATCGCCAGCACACCATCGCCCAGCTCCACCTGACTCATCTTTTCAACTTGCAGATCCAACGCAGGAAGCTTGCCTGAACGATCAGGAATCTGATTCCCACGGATACCGCGAAAGTCGTAGAGCACCTGCAGGCTTTTCGCCACATCGTCATTTTCAATCGCAAAGGAATCCTCAGCACTCGAGCGACTTATCCCTGCAAAAGTCAAAGCAACAAGAACGAAGGCAGCAAAGAGCCGACGAGCTACAATGATGTTTTTCAAAACTTGATTCCAAATTTGATGCAATCAACCGCACTGGTCTCAACACAGCAGAGTTCCCGCCTGCACTGACACACAAAGCATGGAGCAGGACGGCACCCAGCGAACAGCTATTCTAACCCACGAACGTTAGCACTGCAGGGCACTGAACGGGATCGGCAAGCACTGTTCAGCCATGGGTGACGCTCTGCCTCACCCCGCAGGAAGCGGAATTCCTGTGAAACGCTTCGCGATATAGACTTGCAGGTTTCAGATAACTTACCTCGTCGTCTGCACCCTGCAGCATCGTCTGGCGTTCCCATGAATGAACACCGAGCAACACCAAGAAGTCCCTCTACGACTCAAGAAATCGACGAAGGTGAAGCAATCAAGAAGCACGACTTTCACGCAAACGCTCCTCACTCCCGCTAAGTACTGCTTGGTGGTCACCTACCGACAAGGAAAGAATCATGCCCTTCATCGACATCAAATCCATGCCAGCCACCGAGGTATGCCCCGGATGCCGACTTCGGACACCACACGGAAAAAATCTAATGCTGTCTTATCTGGAAATGGACGCGGAGGCAGTGATCCCTCTTCATGACCACATGCATGAGCAGGCTGGTATCTTGCTTGAGGGCAAACTGAAACTCACGATTGGTGGTGAAACACAAACCCTCGAACCGGGAGCGATGTTCTTCATCCCTGCCAATGTGCCACATCAGGCAATTGCCCACGATGGACCCGCAATCGTACTCGATGTCTTCAGTCCCATTCGAGAAGACTATGCCAAACTGATGAAAGACAACAAATTCGGCGGCTGACGAGAATCGACACCGCTGCGACGACTGTTGCAACTGACAGCAGCACCAAAGGAACCAATAGACCGCGGTCAGTTCGCCTTAGAGCATGGCATTTTGGTACAGCGACTGCCTTCATTAAGAGCCCAAAAGAAATCACCGCGAGTTTCATCCCACCCGAATGCGGCAAACTAAGTCGAGCAACTGCTAAGGCGTGTGAGCGAGAAAACCACCCGACAAACACGAGATAGTTTATACTGAGGACCCCGCCTCCACTGGTCGTTACGCGTTCTTGTTAGTGCCCCACTTGTACCGCACCACCATCATCTCGATTTGCATCACAGCAACCCTACCTTGCTACTGGGTAGCACGCGTTCACTCACAGCAACCCACTGACCCTGAGTCTCAACCTAGCTCCATTAATTATCTGAGGCAGATCAAACCACTGCTTGCAGAGAAGTGCTACTCGTGCCACGGCACTTTAAAACAGGAATCCGAACTTCGGCTGGAAACGCTCGACTTGATGCTCTCTGGGGGTGACAGCGGGCCCGTCATCAAACCGGGCAATCCTGCCGACAGTTTATTGCTGCAGCGTATCAGCAGCAAAGACGATGACCAAATGCCACCGCACGGTGAAGGGTCGCCTCTGAAACCGGACCAAATCAGATTGCTTCAACAATGGATCAACGAGGGTTGCGATGCTCCAGCGGAGATCGTGCCTGTCAGACCAGCGGACCACTGGGCGTTTCAGAAGCTTGTGATTCCAAAACAACAAGCAGATACACCGGGCAACCCTATTGATTTGTTGTTAACACAAAAACGGTCTGAAGCAGGTATCCAACCGTCACCGCCTGCGTCGAGGCAAACACTGATTCGCCGCCTTTACCTTGACCTGATAGGCCTTCCTCCCACGCAAGCCCAACTCAATGACAAGCGAGCGATCCCCGATATCATTCATGAACTTTTGCACAGCCCACAGCACGGCGAACGCTGGGCCCGCCACTGGATGGACGTTTGGAGATACAGCGACTGGTACGGGCTTGGAAAGCAATTGCGAAATAGCCAAAAACATCTTTGGCACTGGCGGGACTGGATCATCGAATCGCTGAACAAAGATAAAGGCTATGACCAGATGATCGTTGAGATGCTAGCTGGAGACGAAGCAGATCCAGAAAACATCGAGTCGATCACTGGCACCGGTTTTTTGGCTCGAAATTACTACCTGTTCAATCGCACGACATGGCTCGACAGCACAATCGAGCACACGAGTAAAGCTTTTCTCGGACTCACAATGAATTGTGCAAAATGCCATGACCACAAATACGATCCCATTACCCAGCGAGATTACTACCGTCTCCGAGCAATCTTTGAACCGCACCAAGTCAGACTCGATCCGGTACCCGACGAAACCGACTTTGAGAAAGCAGGATTACCCCGCGTCTTTGATGACGACATCAACCGTGTCACGTACCTTCATCAAAGAGGTGACCCCAAGTCGCCTGATCAAACACAGTCAATTACAGCAGGCGTGCCAGCAATCTTGGCTGACTTTGAACATGAAATCCATCCAATCAAACTGCCACCTTCAGCGCACTCACCAGGCACAAGACCTTATGTGCTAGCGGCTCACTTGGCAAAGGCGCAAGCCGAAGTCAAGGCCAGCGAGAGAAAACTCGCCGATGCCGAGACTCGTCGCAACGAACTGGCCAGCAAAGCCGCAACAAAGTCCTCACAAGACACTCAGGGATTTGAATTCAAAGATGATTTCACAACCCTCGACAAAACCAAATGGCAACTGACCGGAAATGGTTGGAAACATCGCACGGGCACCCTTAGTCAAACCAAATCGACGCGTGAGCCACAAACGGCCCGACTGCTCATCAACCCGCCCGATGATTTTGATTTGCGTTGCAACTACACCACGACCGGTGGCAGCACTTACAAATCAGTCACCATCCGTTTTGATCAAACTGATAATTCTGGGTACGCGAACTACGTCTACACAAGCGCTCATGCTCCCAGCCCAAAAGTACAAGCTGCCTTTGAGCGTGACAAAAAATCTGTGTATCCGCCTGAGGGACGAAAAGCCTTTGCAGTCACTGTTGGCCAACGCCATGAACTTCGTTTCGCAATCCGAGGCACCTTGGTGAATGTCTGGATTGATGGCGAGTTCATGCTTGCCTTTCGGTATCCGAACAGACGCAAAGGCTTCATCAGTCTTTCAGGATTTGATGCGACCGTTGATTTCGATTCGATCCAGATCGAAGACCTAAAAAAAGAGACAGAGCTAACACAGGCAAACAATAAAGAGACCACGACTGTCAATGCAGCCGAGCAAGCGTTAAAAATTGCGAATTCCCATCATGATGCCACCATCGCCTATGAGAAAATGCTTGCGGCAATGCTTCACTCGGCCGAGGCAAACCAATTGCAGAAACTAGCCGCCGCTGAACTTCAAACACTTGCAGAGACTGCAGGGCAACGGCAAGCAGAGTGGAAACTGGCGATGCTGAAACATGACGCGACCGTGAATGCATCGAATCCCAACAAACTCGCTCCAATCAACCAAAAAATCAAACAGGCTCAAAACCAGATCGCTCAGATCAAAGAGTCCCCCATCCCGTTCATCCCGATCAAAGCCTCGCTCAAAGCCCTTGAATCCCCTGCGGACAAGGAAGCCGACTACCCTGCCACTTATTCCCACATCAGTACCGGGCGGCGACTTGCGTTTGCAAACTGGATCACTTCAGATCAAAACCCACTGACGGCAAGAGTTGCGGTCAACCACGTTTGGATGCGACATTTTGGTCAACCTCTCGTCGACTCAACCTTTGACTTTGGGCTCCGTTCACCCGAACCACTCCACAAGGATCTCCTCGATTTACTGGCAACTGAATTTATCAATTCAGGTTGGAGCTTCCGACACCTGCACCGACTGATTGTGTCTTCGCAGACTTACGCTTTAAGTGCCTCGACAGCAACGGCTTCCCCAAACAATCAGGTAAGAGATCCAGACAACAAATTCCTCTGGAGAATGAACTCACGCCGAATGGAATCACAGGTAATTCGAGATAGTGTGTTGTTATTGGCTGGCGAACTTGATGCAACCTTGGGAGGACCGTCGATCACCCCTGGACCAGAAGCCCGACGCCGGAGCATCTACTTCAAGCATTCACGCGACGAGAAGAACAGTTTCCTCGAAATGTTTGACAACGCGGACATCCTGCAATGCTACCGTCGTTCAGAAAGTATCGTTCCACAGCAGGCACTGGCACTTTCCAACAGTCGTCTATCCATTGAAATGTCAAATCAGATCGCAAAAAGACTGCACCAACAGATGAAGTCACACAAGACAACTGACTTCGTCAACGCCACGTTTGCACTGATCCTGGCGCGTCCCCCCTCCGACTTGGAAACAAAAGTATGCGAGAAATACTTTGCCCAAATGGAAAAGCTCGAGCAAGTATCAAGTGCGGATCAAATACGATCCCGCTTTGTACAGGCAATCCTTAACCACAACGATTTCATTACCATTCGCTAACGACTCACTCTGACCACGCACGTTCTTGTCCGAGATATGAGGCCAGCCCGCACATGAGAACGCCCCACCAGCAAACAAAAGAACATCCTGACCTGCAGGATCGTCGAAAATTTCTTCGATCCGCTACAGGATTAGGTGGAATAGCCCTGCAAGCTTTGCTTGCCAAGGACCAAGCCGCCAACGCCATAACAAGCGAGGCACTACCCGATGGTCGCCCTCACTTCACACCGCGTGCGAAAAATGTGATCTGGTTATTCATGCGGGGTGGTGTTAGCCACATGGAAAGCTTTGATCCTAAACCAGCCTTGACAAAGTATGCAGGGAAGAGCATTGCAGAAACGCCTTTTGCAGACGTGCAGTCGCCAGAGAATCTGAAAAAAGTACGTGTGGTTGTGGTGAACGATGCAAACGGCCAACAACGGAACAAAATTTATCCTCTGCAAGTCGGTTTCAAGAAGTACGGCCAAAGCGGCATTGAAGTCAGCGACTGGTTCCCCCACATAGGTTCACGAATCGATGACATCGCAGTGATCCGATCGATGTGGACCACCGATGACAACCATGGCGCGCAGGTGCAATTCCACTCTGGCCGACACATGCTAGACCCGAGAGTCCCAACGATCGGTGCGTGGGTCAACTACGGACTGGGAACTCTGAATGAAAACCTGCCGCAATTCATCAGCATGGGCCCCCGATTTTTTGACCGAAGCGATGGTCATTACCTCGGTCCAGCGTACGACGCAATCAAGCTCAATGTCGATCCCAAGAACCCACTCGAATTCGCGAAACCTGAAGGACGCGTCAGCCGTGCCGAACAGGAACTTGGCTTTGGACTGGTCAACAAACTGAACAAACTTAGTGGTGAAGATTACCCCGGTGATTCCGCATTGGATGCTCGAATCAAATCCTATGAGTTAGCATTTCGAATGCAAACCGCAGTCCCAGATGTAATTCGCTTTGACCAGGAAACAGCTTCAACCCGCAAGCTGTACGGATTGGACCAGAAAGAAACACGGGCGTTTGGTGAGCAACTATTGGCTGCTCGACGCTTCGCAGAGAATGGGGTCCGTTTTATCCAGATCATGCACGGTGACGGAGCGGCGGGCGCTTGGGACCAACATTCCAACCTGAAAGCAAAACACTCCGAACTTGCAATGCAAGTGGATCGGCCCATCGCCGGTCTGTTGCAAGACCTGAAACAACGTGGAATGCTTGATGAAACATTAGTCGTGTTTGCAACCGAGTTTGGAAGAACCCCAGGCTCTCAGAGTTCCAATGGTCGCGATCACCACCCGCATGGATTCAGCATCTGGATGGCGGGCGGTGGCGTACAAGGGGGAATCGCTCACGGCAGTACCGATGAGATCGGATTCCATGCAGCGGAAATGCCTCACTATGTCACCGACGTCCATGCAACCTTGCTGCATCAATTGGGATTGCATTCCCATCGACTTCACGCAACCGGACACCAACGACTTGAGCAGGACATTGGGCACGTAATTCACGGAATCCTAGGCTGATTTCGAAGCATTTAGGACCGGATGCGAATCGCACCGGAACCTATGGTCACGCAAATGGTTGGTAATGAGTAGACTAAGAGTAGTCGTCCAGATCCACCTCCACCAGAAATAATTCACTTGGCTGTCAGTGAATCGACCGCATTGCGTTACCAGCAGTCCGATCCGGACGTGCGTCTGATGCTGCGCGTGCGTGATGATGACGCCAGTGCCTTCGCTGAGCTAATGCAGCGATATGAAGGCAGGTTAGTCAGATTAATGCACACCATTGGTCCACGACATGACTTGGCAGAGGATCTTGCACAGGAAACATTCATGAGGGTGTTCCGTGCAAGAAAGACCTATGAACCAGGCGCAAAATTCTCAACGTGGCTATTCACGATCGCTGGCAACGTCGCTCGCAATGCCGCGAGATCCCTCGGTCGAAGAAAAGAAGTCAGTGAAGTGGATGCCCCGAGGGCCGAAGACTCACCTAGCGGGCCCCAACTGCTGGCAGCCACCGCTCTGGAATCAAGTGGAATGATGCCGACCAGGATGGTCGAAGGTGATGAGCGAGCGAGCGTGGTCCGCGCGGCGGTTTCGGCGCTAAGTGAGCGTCAACGCATGGCACTCATGCTTTCTCGTTTTGAAAACATGAGCTACCTTGAAATTGCTGAGACCATGGATCTGACAACTAAGGCAGTCAAGTCTTTGTTAAGTCGCGCGCGAGTCAATCTGAAAGAACTATTGCAACCTTATATCGAAGCTGGATTAATCAATAGCGAGATTGGAAAAGAAGACTTTGAACGCGAACAGGAGGAAAAGCAATGAACGCATCAACTATTTCTGACAATGCTCCTCTTGATCCTGATGATGAATTACTGGTCGCGTACCTTGATGGTGAGCTTCAACGGCAGGAACAATCTGATCTCGAAAATCGGCTACTGACAAATGAGAAGCTGAGGTTGCGACTTCAACAACTGCAAACAGGCTGGGACTTGCTTGAAGACCTACCTGGCTCCTCACCGAGCATGAAATTGGTTGAGTCTACTCTTGAACTCGTTGTTGCTGACATTCTCAAAGACCAGCCAACGGTGAAGAAGAGCCGAATGCAGTGGCAATTACCAGTCGGCCTGTTTCTACTCTGCCTGGTCATCGGATTGGCGGTCTACTTTACTGAGACCACATTAAGGTCCAACGCGTATCAGAAAGAACTGAAAGACTTGGCCATCGCTGGTAACCTGAATGCCTACAACTACGGTGGGGATCTCAAACTGATGCGAGAGTTATCTGCCAACAAAGATTGGGCACAAATGATCTCCGCCTCCAAGGAGATCGGAGACATCAGCGTTGACAACGCTGTCGATCAACTGACCGAAGCCCCCGCTGCAGAGCGAGAGATTGCACTGAAAGCAATGACCCTTGAGCAGATGGATCAGCTCAATTCACGCTGGGATCAATTCAACCGGCTCAATCAGTCTGCCCAAAGCCGCATACGCACGACAGTCGCAAGTATCGCTGCTCAACCTGATTCCCAGCTCCTGCTCGAAACAATGCAGGTGTACGCAATCTGGCGGCAAACTTTACCAACAGAATTACGTGACCAAATCGAATCAAATGATCCCTCCAAACGCCGAGCGGCAATCAAGCAAGCAATCGACCGCACGTATTTCAACATTTCAAGACGCTCAAGCATGCAATTGGATGATGAAACCACCGATTGGATCAATTTTTCACTCGGAGTCATTCTTCAAGAAAGACTCGACAACGGGGACGCTGTCACCAAAGCCTTTTATGACGACCTACGTTCGCTGACGAATGTTTTCCGTACTGCCGAGGACGCCAAGCAGGCAACCATTGCAACCATGGTGATCGGCGGATCACGTTCAAAAAGTCCGACCATCACTGAGCAGAGCAAAACAGAGAATTCACAGAGCGTGACACCCGGCAATCCGAAACGTCGCTTGCCCTCATCACAATTCTTCTCGCGTCTAGAACGGCCCGCGTCTCTTAGCCGAGAAGAACTGGATACGATCAAACTTCCGTTACCAGAAAATGCTCTTGAAATGCTTGGTGTCGTGTCCATGGGCAACCCACTGACTGAACTGGTAACACTGCGTGTCTGGTGTGAAGAAGCACTGAGACGAAAATTCATGCAACGCTTTGAAGACAATTTGAGCTTGGAAGAGCGTTACAACAAACTTCCATCGGAACGCAGAAATCGCATTGATCTTTTGTCTCCTGAAGATTTCCTCCGTGAAATGTCAAAGCCAAGCCGGTCACGTCGTTAAAGACGGTTTTCAACGCAAATCAGCTTATCTGTGTTTACCTAGCAGGCAACAACAGCACTTTTTGAACATCGACGAGAACGCGGTTGGCATTCGAAAACGCAGACTGACTTCAAACATCACCAGACTTTAAAAGGTTCAAGAAGCGTCTTCACCATGAAAGCAGCCTATATCGAACAAACTGGTGCTCCGGATGTAATCCGTATTGCTGAGATTCCGCCATCAGCCGTGAAACCGGGGGAAGTTCAGATTCGCGTGCAAGCGGTTTCCGTGAATCCGATCGATACCTACATTCGCAGTGGCGCCGTTGCATCCGGAATTGACGACCGCTACATCATTGGCTGTGATGCAGCAGGAATCATTGAATCGGTCGGCGAGGACACTCAAAACTTCAAAGTTGGCGATCGCGTCTGGTGCACCAACCAAGGCTTGCAAGGTCGCCAAGGAACCTTCGCTGAACTCATCTGCATTGATCAGGATTGGTGCTACCATCTTCCTGACGAAGTCAGTTTCGAAACTGCCGCAGCGTGCGCTTTGGTCGGCATGACCGCTCACCTCGGTCTATTCCGTGAAGCAAGACTGCAGGCGGGTGAAACGGTGCTATGCATAGGAGGAAGCGGGGGTGTAGGATCCATGGTCGTCCAGATGGCCAAGGCATGTGGTGCAAGGGTACTGGCAACTGCAGGCACCGAGGAGAAACATCGTCGCCTAATGAATCTGGGGGCTGACGTCGCGATCAATTACAACCAGGACGCCATCGAAAACTCGGTTCTTCAAGCGGCACCCAAGGGGGTCAACGTGTTCTGGGAAACACGCCGAGAACCCAACTTTGACCAAGCCATTGAATTACTTGCAACCCGAGGACGCATGGTATTGATGGCAGGCCGCGATGCCAGGCCTGTTTTTCCTGTTGGGCCCTTTTACGTCAAAGAATGCTCTTTGCACGGATTCGTAATGTTCAAGGCAACGGCTCTTGAAATGAGAACTGCGGCGGAAGAAATCAATCGCTGGATGGCAAACGGTAAACTCCAACCCAACATCTCACTCCAACTGCCATTGAGCCAAGTTGTCGAAGCGCACCGCCAACAGGAAGCCGCCACGCTTCGCGGGGAGGGCAATCTGAGTGGAAAGATTGTCCTGACACTCACGCAAGAATACTAGCGGTTGCGAACGGCGAGGCAGGCTAAAGTGGATTCAGCTAAATCGACCGTTTACTCTCCTGCCAAAACACGAAAAGTGGCGATCGCCATCAGGCGATCAAATCATGGATGACTTCACCACCAAACTGAGACAACTGCT
>Ga0315330_10000483_pt1 | contig 24649 bp, 21 predicted proteins | sample M140m34915metaG_FD_203453 | JGI IMG/M metagenome (GOLD analysis project Ga0315330, IMG submission 203453) | Ammonia-oxidizing marine archaeal communities from Monterey Bay, California, United States - M1 40m 34915 | ecosystem: Environmental > Aquatic > Marine > Intertidal zone | place: USA...
AGCATTATCAACTTCGATACTACAACAAAGGCATTGTTCACCACAAATACTATGGAGAACAAAATCACGTTGAAAATACTATAAGATACAACAAAGGTAAAATAACTCTTATGCCTAAAGAGTGGATAGGTAAATATACTAATAATGAAAAAACAAACTTACAATATAATGTAAAGTATTCAGAAATGTTTGATACTGATTATATGATATTAGACAAACCTAATCCTAAGTTAAAGATAATACATTTTGCAAATCCCGATAGTAACATTCACACATCTAAAGAAGATTGGATAAAGAGGTATTGGAAATGAGAATAATTTGTTGTAGATTTGGTAAAAAATATACCAACTGGCACGTTAGAAATCTTAAACATATGATTGATAATTATTCTGGCCTAAAGTATGATAGTTTTGAAGTTATTGAAGATGATCTGTATGGCAACTGGTATAATAAGTTTCAAATGTATGATAGATTTAGAGACGGTGAAAATCTATACTTTGATTTAGATATGGTAATATACAATAAAGTTCCTAATCTAATAAGAAAGGATTTTACACTATTACATGCTTGGTGGAGAGAACCTTATCATACTCCTTTAAACTCATCAATTGTATCATGGACTGGTGATGTATCACACATATGGAATAAGTTTAAAAGTGATGAAGAATACTATATGACAAAGTATTGGAAAGGCAGTGATGAATTTTATTATAGAGAATTAAAATATAATACATACGATAAAGTCTGTTATTCAATACAAGAAGATGAAACTAAAAATAAAGATCACAGTATATGCCTTTTAAATCAAAACAAACATCTTATGGATGAGGGGTGGTCTGGATGGTGGAAAGATTATTTTGTCAGTTCAAATGCCACAGACAATGTATCATAGATAGTTTGAGATTTTCTTAACTTAGTTTTTAACTTAGTGTTCTTAGAGTTTTTTATTTTATCTAACTCAAACAAAGCAATCTTCAGTGTAAACAATTCCTCTTTGTCTTCAGATTTTTCTTCAAAAACAGTTTTTACTAACAGATTAAAAAACTTTGTATCAACTTTATTATTCTCTAAGACTAATCCTTCATTTTTTGCTATCTCTAATACAGCAGTCTCATAATCTTTTCTTTCTTCTTGTTTTCTCTTATATGTTATTTCATGCAAATCATCTAAAGTAACAAACTCTAATAAAATTTTATATTGTGGTTCGTTTTCATCAAAAGGTATTACTGTTGGGTATGTTTCTTTTTTATCTTCACTTGTTGCTAGTATTTCAATAAACTTTCTATCTTCATCACAGAAATATGCCGTGATAAAATTATCTTTCAAGTATTCTTTAGTTAGCATGTCTTTGATCCTCTATATAACTGTATAAATCGACTTTGGGTTTCCATCCTAAATCTTTTAATATACTTATGTCTGCTTTATTATCTAATCTCTCGTTTTCTTTTCCCACCAATCTCTCACACTCTATTCCAAAGTAATCTACAAGTTGAACTAAGTTATTGGTCTCTCCTGTTCCAATATCTAAGACACCTGTAAAATCTGAACTCATTAAAGTTTCAATAGCACTTATAATATCATTTACATGAATAAAATCTCTTGTATGATTTGTATGAATAAAAGGAACATCGTTTCTTAATATTCTAGGAATTAACATATCTTTTTTAGCATTAGGTCCATAGACAGTTGTAAATCTCATACCAACACTATTTTTTGGTGCGATCATCTCTAAAGCATGTTTAGTAATTCCATATGGATTACGCCATGATTCATACACCACTGAAGAACTAGCATATAATATTCTTGTATCTTTAAAAAAGTCAAATAATCTTTGCCCAGCAATTACATTGTTTATCCAATATCCTGTTGGGTTATTTAAACTATCTCTCACACCTGACAAACCTGCCAAGTGAATTACTAAATCGACATTATGTTTTAAGTCGCAATTTAATAAATCATTACCTGACGCTTTATCTAAGCAGATTATGTTATGTTTTTCTTTAAAATGATTTTGTAGATTTTGTCCTATAAATCCATCACTGCCTGTTAATAATATGTTCATACTCTATATATACAAGTTATAACTTCCTAATTTTAAACTGATATGTTGATACAGCAGATGAAGAACCAGCAGGAAATCTTTGTGACCTATAATCATCAGCATTTACAAATAAAGTATTTGTTGTGTTTCCTGTTAGTCTAGTATCTGTCATAGTCGCTCTTGTTGATCCTGATCCGTTTATGTTATAGTTAATTTTGTATCCGTCTGTTGATGAAGCGGCCGTGTGTCTTATCCAATCACTCAATAAACTATCAAAATTTGTTGTAGTATATTCTTGTATATCATTTGATCCTGTAATATACATTGGAGATGTATAAGATGGTGCTGAACCACTCCATGTTCTTCTAAACAAATAATAATTTGTAACTGTTGATGGTCTGTCTCTTGTTGATGAAACATTTGTTGATCCATTATAACGTGTGTCTGTATATACAGTTGTCGAAGAAACCCTAGTGTGATTTGATAAACTAGTTGAAGTATGTAAAGTATAAGTTCCTGCTTGTGAGTTACTTGTATTTGATCCAATTAATAGATCAATTGCAGGATGTAAAAATGTATCTTTAAAATCTTGTAAAGACATGGCACGAATGTTTCCACTATCATTGTAAACAGGAAAAGTTTTACCTGTATCAGATGCTGGCGTTGATGCTGATGATGTTAATCTCAATCTATTATAAGTTACCGAAGTATCACCTAAAGAACCAGGTGTTTGAAATGATGACGGATGGGATGAAACTGTACTAGCAATTTTTCTAGTATCAACTAATGAAGATATATTTCCTGATCCAACTGAAAGGGCCGCACTTGGACTTTGTGAATATTGATATATTGTTTTATCTATGATAGAATCAATCATAGCGTCACTCATCTCTTTGAGATCACCACTCAAATTATATAAAGGTCTTCTCACTGCCATGGCAACCCCCTATGTACTTGTTCCGTGTATTATCTTAACTGTTGTTCCACTTGAGTCGATTATGGATAAAGAAACCGAATTAGATAAACTTGAAAGATTAGAAGAACTTGTAAGCAATGTTCCACTTTCATTCGGTAGATTTATTGTGTTATTTTGTGTTGGATCAATTACCGATAATGTAGTTGTTATACCATCGTCAGTAGCACCTTCAAATACTAAATTAGGTGGTAATGTTGTTGTATTTGTTGTTGAATTAATATTAGTTGTAGTTATAGAACCAGCAACGTTTACGTTTGTATTAATATTTAATGACGTACTATCGTTTGTCGTAATAGTTCCATTTGAAATTGAAACGTTTGAAACTGAAAGACTTGTATTAATAACAACATCATCTGTTAATGCTATTTTAAGAATATCAGTTGGTAATACACCAGCAGATATTTGATTAGTTGTTCCTTGAAATGTAAGTGTATCTCCACCAGCAATTGTTTGAGTATTGTTTGATTCATCAATAATTGTAAAACCATCATCAACAGTAGCTTTTAATTCATTTAACGCACCCATGGCGTTAGTAGCAGTAAATCCTGTTAATATCGCAGGATCACCAACGTCTAAACCAAGTTTATTAAACTCAACTCTAAACTTCTCTAAAGTGTCTGTAACGTATATATGTGCTATTGCCATTATTTTTTAAGTCCTATAATTAGTTGTTTTATCTCTCTTAATTCTGCCTTTAAAGTATTTATTTCTTTTACTGCCGATCTTAGAGTATCTCCTTCTTTTTTTCTGTTTAATACTCTTTGCATATAAACATTATATGCTGATTTGTCAGTGTTGACGATTGCACCAGTTTGTGTGTCTCTAACTAAACTTGCATATCCTTCAACTTTAATTTTAGTCATATTATACCGCCAAAGCAATTCCTCTCAAATCTTTTATACGAGGTGCATAAGCAGAGTTTGTTCCTCTAAATACAATTTTAATTTGAAATGATGAGAAGTCTGATATATTTTCATCACTCCATTTATAATCTTTAAAGTCTCTATCTAATACTTCTTGTCCCTCGGATGATTTAACTGAATCGTCTGTTGTTCCATCTAAGTTAAATGGTGTAAATGGAATATCTTCTATTCTTCTTTGTTCCATACCACCTGTTACTCTATAATAACATCTTAGTTGTGATGTACTTCTAACTGATCCTGCAACTCTTATTTCTAAAGCAGTTGATGGATTTTCTAAAGTAATAGGTCTTGTTATATAAGAACCAGCAGATGAACCACCTAATGTTGCCGTGTCATCTTCATAATTAATTGTATTAGTAATTTTAGCAACTATCTGAGCACCATTAGCAGGTGTTGATGAAATTGTTAATGTACTTCCTGAAATTGTGTAGTCATCAAACGGTGCCAAAGTTGTTCCGTTAAGTGTAACTTTAACATGATGAGCAGACTCAGGTGTTCCTGATAAAGTAAAATCTGTATCAGAATTATTACCTGTAAATGTATCAGTTGAATATACAATTGGATTTGTTAATCTGTTTGTAATAGTAAACGCATTTAATCGTTTCATATCAATTATCGGAGATAGATTTGGATTATCAGTAGTCATAGAAACATTAACTATCATAGATTGATTACCATATCTTGTAGTTGCATTTGATCCTATTTCTTGTTTTTCATTTATTTCACTAAGAACAACTTTTGGTTCTGTGAAGTATATGTTATCTCCAATTACAACTGACTTAACACCACTTTCTAAATCTCTACTGTAAGCAAATGATGTATTGCCAGAGTCCAAAGAGTTACTTGATGTTGATCTTAAAGTTGTATTTAAAGATGTTCCTGGATGAACAACATTTCCAATTTGTAGTTGTAACACATCATAAGGTCTATTTTGTGTTGCAGTTACAGTAGTTGATCCTTCATCTCCTGTTACAGTTGCCGTTCCAGCAGTTGTAACATCATAACTATCTAAAGTTATATTTGATATTGAATTAAAAGTTGTATTGATCTGTGCCTCAGTTATACCATTTGATAATGAAGACGCACCTGAAATAATAACATTATCACTAGTGTGTAACATACCATGATTCGGATGATGAACTCTTAGTAAAGTTGAACCATTAAATGTTCTTAATGGATTAGTTACTAATGTTCTTGTAGGTAATGCCTTGTTAGCAAGTGATAGTGTTCCGGTAGTTGTTGTATCAAATACTGCCTTCTTCAATGTAAATTTTAAATCTTCAGTTTGTTCTGGTGTCCATGTACTGTAGTTAGCAGATTTAAATAATACACCAGATGTTGGTTGTTTAGATACTGTTCTATTAGAATCAAGTGTCTTACTTCCAAGTTTAGCAATGTAAGCTGTGTAGTCTGCTGAGTCTGAATATAAGATTATACAATACTCAACACCTTCGTTCAAATATACAGGTGCGTTGAATGTAAATGTCGTTGCAACTGTTCCATCTGTTGATGTATTAACTTGACTTGCATTTAACCATTTTTCTGAGAAAGGAATTAGTTTTGTTCCTGGATAACCATTCACCATGTTTCTAATTTCTGCCTTAACAGGAATGTCATCTGATTTAGTAGCAAAGAAAGCATCAACACTTGTAACAAATATTCCATCAGCGTCATTAACAACAAATGATTGTGCTAAAGGATCAGGACCTGGATTTCCTCCATCACGTTCTTGTGGTTGATTTACGACAGATGTAACCCTACTTGTTGATCTTGTTTGGTTAACACTTCTTCTTACTGTTCTTGCTTCTCTAGTTGAAATTATTGCCTCTTGTACTGTTTGTAATAATCCTTTTGCGTCATAGTCTGCCTCTGCTGATGTAGCAATAGCAGTTTTATCTTGTGAGTTTGATACCGAACTTGTTAATCTGAATACTCTCTTACCTGTTCTCCATCTTGGATTAGATGAAACTTTTGGATCAGGTATAGTAAATGTTCCTGTAGCAGTTCCGTTTGCGTCTGTTATAATTGACGTTGGAGTTGTGTATGCTGAAACATCTATGTTATCAAAGAAAGGATACACTCTAACGTTTGGTCTCATTCCGTAAGCAGTAAAGTTAATTGCTCTACTTCTTATAAATGGAACAAATGCAATAGATATAACTCTATTTCCTAAACTTTGTCTTACAGTTTGAGGAATAATTTCTGATCTTATTCCACTTCTAGTTTGAACTACAGAGGTTGTAGTTGTAGTTGTTCTTCCAGATGTAGTTGTTCTAGGATTACCAGACCACTGATCTTGCCAGTTGTTCCATTCTGTACTTAATGGGATACGAGTTGTTCCTGCACTTAATCCTCTATCTCTTGCCAAGTTGTCAAATGAACCATTAACATTAGCAATTAAGTCTGGTGCAACTTCAGTTTCTCTCCACTCATCAACAGGTGGATCTAATTCAGCAGTTCCAATCCAATTGAATACTAAGAATGGGTTAAGATTTTCTGTTGCAGTTGCATATGGTTGTTCTAAGTAAGTTGTTTCTGTATAAGGTAAAGTTACAACATCACCAGTTAGTTGATAGTTAGCGTCTGTTCTATCTGTGGCAGTAATTACTGATCCATCGTTATCAACTTCTTCTAATTCAACTGTGTCCTCATTGAATAATGTTCTTGCCTCACCTCTTGCTCTATCGATAGCAGTTTTATAATCAATGTTACCTACATCACCAATATTGTGTCCTGTAAAGTTATCAACTATAAAACCATTTTTAAATCTATCTAGGCCGTTTGTGTCTTGTATTTGTAAATTCTGTGCGTCTTGTTCTAGTAATGACAATTGAGTATAGTATTCTAAGTTTTGTATTCTGCCTTCTAACTTACCAATATCTCTCATTGTAAATCTTCTATTATCTTCAGGTGTTACTGTTACATCACTTACATTTAAAGTATATGCTGGAATGTTTACAGTTGCAAGTAACATATGTCCAGGAAGATTATTAGGTTCTAAAGGATTAATATCGGATGCACCTTCAACTACTTTAAATTCACCTTCTCTAGTCATAAAGATTTTATCTATTCTACTTAAATAAAATTCTAAGTCAGATGAAATAACTGAATTGAATTCAGGAACTTCGACCACTGAAGCGCCAGTACCATCAAATTGTCTGTCTGTTCCACCACTGTTAATAGTAGAGGCGTCTTCAACTCGTGGTCTAAAGTCCAAACTATCTCTCAATTCATATGTTGCACCAGTAGTGTCAGATGTATAAGATGGTATATTTTCGTAATCAACTTGAGCGTTGTAACTATCAACATCAAAATAATCTCCACTGCCGTGTTCAAAATAATCAAAGTCTATTGTTAAATTAGCTGTAGGTTTTATGGCACCAGTTTTTAATTTTATTCTTCCAATATCATAGAAGTTATCTCTTTGTCCTGTATCTAAATCAAATCTATCTGTAATATCATCACCACCCATTGTAATTGAATTAACTCTATAAACATCGGCCTTACCTAAACTTATAACACTGTCTGTGTAGTTTGTAATAGATAAACTTGAAACGTTTGTTAAAGTTTTTGTTTTTGAGTTTACTAATGGTTTATTAACTGAATAAGTTATTTTAACTGTTTGACCGTTATATCCACCAAAATCTAAAACAAGTTCAGTTTGTGCCTGATTTAAAGTAAACATAGAGTCTAGTTTAAATACTTTACCAATATCTGAACCAACTGTTACACTAGCAGAATAATCTTTTGAGTTAAATGTTGAAAACGTTTCACCATTTCCTAATGTAATAGTAATTTGATTTGATGAGTTGACAACTTCAGTTTTTTGTCTTCTAACTTTGTAGTTTGTGTCTGTAACAAAGTTATTTAAAGTTGTCTTTAATGTCTTAACATTATCGTATGGTAATTTAAATACCATAATATTGTTTTCAGGACTATTAATTTTTGTTCTTTGTCTTAAAAGAATACCTGCAGTAGTAACATCACTTCCACCAACATCACTTGTTAAAAATAATGATGTGTCTGAAACAATGTATGCAACTGTTTCTGTTATGTTGTTACCTGTGTCTGTATCAAATGAAATTTGATCACCAGGTTTTAAATCTGTTAAAAAGAAAGTTCCTTTTCCTAATATGTTCTTACTAGAGTTTGCAATTGAGATGTTTCCAACTAATGTTGTGTTATCACCATAAGCAGTTGACAAAGATGTATCAGATGTATATGGTGGTGTTCCATCCATTGCAATTTGTTTAACTGAACTAAATTCTTTTATTGAAGCACCAGCAAGTCCTAATACTGTATTTTGAACTGTAGCAGATGCCGAACTGTCGTTTGTTACAACTTCTCCAGAAGCAAATGTTCCTTCAACGTTTGCAAGAACTAAAACTCCGTGAGTAGCATTTCCTGTACTTGTAAATGCCGTAACATTAGCAATTGTTGTTCCATCAGATGTATATAACTCAAATGTATTAGCACTATAATCAGCGTTTCTTACTGTAAATACATCACTAGTAGTTACAGCAACACTATCAACCTCAAACACAGGTGATAAGAATTTTATTTGTTGACCATCTTTTAATCCTAAAGTTCCTGAAGCACTTACTACACTGTTTGAAGTATTAATAGATGTAATACCTTCACTGTGAGCAACACTTGAATTTTGTACAACACCAGAAGCACCTGAAGTTGAACCAGAAACAGTGTCACCTGTTGTGAAAGATGTATTGTCTAATAAGTTTAAGTGTGTAAACATTTCTATATCAAATAGATAATGTTTGTAAACTGATGTATCGTCTAATATTAAATTAGCGTCAGTATCTAATGCTAATGAAGTTTCAAATCCTCTACTTTTTGCTCTACCAATTTGTGGAACAATTGCACCACTTGTTGCTCTTTCAACACCTTTTGTGTCTGTAGCAACATCATGTAAATTAACTGATTTAAATGCCTCAACTGAAGCACCAAATTCAGCAAAATCAGGTGTATTATAAATGTTTGAAACATTGACAAAGTTATCTACATCGAAAGTTGTTTTGTTATTATTGATAGTTGTAAAATCTCTTCCTTTATTTAAATTAACAAAGTTTGTGGCCATGTTTTCATTTTCATAACCATTAACATATGCTTTAAATGGTGAAACACCAATTGCTAATTTAGATTCTAATCCACCTTCAGATGATATGTAAATACCTCTAACTATATCAGTATCCGAACTTGTTGTATCTTTTAAATGTTCTCTTACTTCAAAATCAGGATTAGTTAAAACATAATCTCCTGATTCATCGAAAGTTCTTCTAGCAAGTGTGTCTTCTAATACAGCATATTCTGTTGATCTAACTTGTGAAAGAATAATACCATTTTTAACTCTAGCGATTTCATAAAAGTTAGAATCTTCAGTTGATGATAAAGTTCTTTTTGAAAGTGATAAAGTAACTTTTAATCTGTGAGCACCAGGAGCGTTTGCGTTTGAATATCCTTGAGCATTGTCATCCAAAGAAGTATCATCTCCAGATGTAATAAAACTTTCAGTTACTTGTAGTCCAATTCTATAACTTGGTTGATTTGTATATTTGTCTAAAACTAATGATGAAGACTCAACTCTAACCATATATCCGTTAATGTAATATATTCCTGCCTCAATACCAGCGGCAGAACCAGTTGCTGTTGTATCAACAACAAATGTATCACCTGAACCTTGTGCCGTTACTGTTTCTCCATCATCAAAAACAGTTTTAACATTGTTTACTGAATCTGCTGATGTGTATTTGATGTATAAAGTATCTGGATCAGTTCCATCTGAAGCAACTACTTTAATAACTGTAGCACCAACTTTAGAAGTATCACCTAATAAATCTTGGTTTAAGTAAGCATTTAAATCTGAATTTGATTTAGATGTAAGTTTTACGGCAGTATAATTTGTATCTATTGAAAGTTGTCCAGGGATAACCATTGACCCTTGTTTAAAGAAGTGGTCACCCATTTTCTCAACTTGGTTTTGTAATATTGTTTGAGATTGTGTTAGTTCTCTTGCTTGAACAGCAAAAGATGGTCTAAACAAAATACGATGATAGTTTTTTGTTTCATCAAAATCATCAAAATATGGGCTGATGTTAAAATCAGTTGGACTTGGCATTTATTTCCCTTTACATTAAAATTCGATAATTAATTTTATATTTTCAGTTTGATCAATAGCTCTTGCAATTCTAACTCTATTCTCAACATATAAAACATCACCAGAGTCATGTTTAATTTCTGGTACTGAATATCCACTTATAAACGAAACAGCGTTTATAGTTTGTGTAGATATATCAGGAGTTCCTGTTGCACTTGAACCAGGAGCAGAAATTACACCTGAACCACTAAATGCTATTTGATCTCCACTTGTAGAGACACCAGCATCGTTGTGTCTAAACTGTGAAAAGTATAAAATATTGTTTGAAGAATCCCACTCAACTACTTTACCAGTTGCGCCTGTTGTTGCCTGGTTTATTTCTTCATCTACTAAGAATGTTCCTGGAGATGGAGAAGCAGAAAGTTTAACAGCAAAAGTTCCTCTAGCTGTAATATCAGTTAAGTCAGTTCCGTTTGGATCTTTAGGGTCTTTAATTAAAGAGATTTTTCTAAAATCGTTAGCAGCAGTGAAGTCACCAGTTCCTAATGAATTGGCATTTTCACTTCCTTCTAAAGTAGTAGTCATCATCACAAAGAAAGCACCTAACTCGGCAGGAGCATTTGCACCGTGACCACCTTTAGGTGGAATAATTACATCTAGTTCAGCACCTGAACCAGTTCCACCAGCATTTGTTCCAGCAATAATATCAGCATCTGTGATATATGCATATGTGTATCCTGAACCATTTGTTGTAATATTAATTGAAGTTACAATACCACTTTGTATAGTTACTTCACACTCGGCAGCAGAACCACCGTTTGCAGAATAGTCACCTCTTATTGGAACACCTGTAATAGTTCCTGATGAACCACCACCATTAATTGTAAATCCAGTTCCACCATTTGCAACAGAAACAACATCTAGTCTTCCGTCAGTAGCTGCAGCCGCAATAGTAGAATCAGTTGCTACAGGCATAAAGTCAGTTGATAAGAAATTAACTTGTTGGGCAGCACTTAATGTATAAATGTATTTCCATCTATATCCGTCAGATGTAATTACAAAAGGTGTAGTAGATGTTCCAGTTGGTTCTACTGTTGAAGTAGCACCACCATTATTATCTAAACACTTGTAAACATTTCTTGCTGTTGTGAGTACATAGTAGGATGCGTCAAACAAAGTTGTTGCACCACTATTTGATGTTCTTCTTGTTGATGAACTATTAGGAACATATTCTTCATAATCATGTCTATACATATCATAAACTGTTCCAGATATCCAATTTCTTCTTGGACATACTAATGCTACATCGTTACCAGTTATTCTTTTGGCAGCGATTAATTCATCAAAGTTATTAAATTCGTTTATTACACTATCACCAGGAGTTTCTGGTATAGTTTCAGTACCTTCAAAATCTGTTCTTCCGTCAGGTCTTGTAAAAGTACCATATTCTCTAATTCTACCGATACCTAGGTAGTAGTAATTAGGGTTTGTTTCTGTGAAAGACTCTCTAAAGTTTTCGGCATTATTAAGTCTAAATTTGTTTGTTACTATTGCTGGCATTTCTTATCCTTTTCAATATTTATATAACTTATTAATATTGTTTTTAATATTTATAATCATTCCGAAGAACATTTTACATCTATTTTATCTTTATCTTTAGGACGATCTATAATAGATTTGAACGACTCATATACTTTTTCTGGTTCTACCATAATATTACGAGGGTCATTTGGGTCGTATTTGTTCTCATTCCACTTATTCCCCATATGAAATTGTAAGTTTTTATGATGTGTATAACCAAATTGAGTCCATCTTGTACTCCCCCAAACAATGACACCTCTTGTTTTAGATGAAGCAGCAAAATGCTGTAAACATGAATCTATACCGATAAATGCTTTTGCGTTTTTAAGTAATTCATGTAACTGTGACCAATGTAAAGGACATTTGATAGTTCCTTGATAACTTGGTTCATTTGGTAATGTACAATCAATAATAGTCAATTTGGGATATTCTTGTTTGATTGTATTAATAACTGTTTGCGCTAAGTATTGTGGATAGATACGGCCAGGATTATTATTATTATATGGAGTATTAGCGGCGCCACCTGTCCAACTACTTTGACCACCAGAAAACTGAATTAAAATATAATCGTTAATTTTATTATCTAGTAACCATTTATCTACTGATTCTTTTAAATGATCTGTAAACATTTTAGGAACCATACTTCTTTCAAATTCAATACCATGTAACTTACTGTATGCTTCAATCAAATGTTGATCACCAAATTGAAAATTTGATTTGTAAGGTTCTGAATAGTAAATATTATCACTACTCATTATTCTTTTATCGTTTAAAGGAATTGTTTGTTCAAATGCTAATTTAACATTTGGATTGTTTGCAAAACATCCAACATAAGGTGTATAAACTTGTATTGGTTGTCCTGCCTTTTCGGTTAATTTATCTACTAGTGATGTGAACGTTGAACATTTACCAACTCCACCTTCAACTATATAAGTGTCTAATGTCATAATAACTCCATAATTTTTAATAATTTAATAATACTATATATACGTCTCTTAAACAGTAGGTGCCGAAGACTTGTAAGGATGAGAACTTGGTAAACCAGCAGTCAATCCCCATTTATGTGCCAAGTATCCTTCAGCAATTTCAAAGTAACTCATATCAGTACCACTTGTTCCTGGTTGTCTTGCATAAGCAAGTGATTCTGCCATTCTTCCGTCTAATTCTTGTGATGATCTATTTCTCATAAATCTTACTTGTTGTCTTATCTGTAAAGAGTTATCATAATCATTTACAGGATTAAATGCGTTTTGACCATTTATTCTAAGACCGATTTGATTTCCTGATTTATTAAAAAATACACCAACAATATACCAAGTAAAGGATGATAAACTTACAAAATTCCATTGTTGAAGATTACCAATTACTGAACTGATTCTATTTGAAGATAGTCCATCTAAATCTAATTCTCCAGGCCAAGTATTATTACTCGCACCTGAACTTATGGCATAATCTCTTTTTGGATTTTGATTAGTTTCTACTGACCAAAATGAATCTTGGCTAGAGTTTGATCCATGATATTGAAATACACCTACAGCCCAATGATTACCACTACTAACTTGACTATTTACATAACTTCCACTTTGGATATATTCATTACTACCACTAAAATCTGCAACGTCTCTACTATTTAATCCATTAGTTACAATTGTTGGTGTTCCACCAATAGAAAAACTGTGTTTTCCAGCCTTATCTGATAATCCTATTATTGTAGTTCCTGATGTTGATCTACTACTACTATCATCAAAGTCAACCCACCAAGCAAGAAATCCCAAATCAGATGGTGCCCATGGAGTAGCGGATGCTGAAGAAGTTGCTCTTCTTCTCATTGAATGTCCTATTGAACTAAATGACGAACCCATGTTATCTCCTATGAGAAACTAACAGATTGTCCTGTAACAATGTAAGAACTTCCTGTATAGTAGATTGTAAATGAAATTATATCTACACCATTAGCAGTACCAGATGGTGTTGAACCACCTTGCCAATTAATTGTAGTGCTTGAACCATTAACATTTAATTGAGTTATCATATAAGGTGTTGAACCTTGATTCCATATTGCTGTAATATTAGTTCCTTGTGCAGACGATAATGATAAATTAGTTACATTTAAAGTTTTATTATTAAATGCACCACTAAGAAATAAACTATGAGATACTAAAGCAGATAGACTAACTGTTGAAGCTGCACCAGATGATCCTAAAAATGATTCTATAATTCCATTATCAGATAATTTTATTCCACCAGTAATGTTTTTATCATTAGTATCTAAATCTCCACCTAAAGAAGGTGATGTATCGTGTTCAACATTTAATGATTGTATATTATGTGATCCTGCTACTGCTGAATAAACTAGATAACCATTATCTATGGTTGAAGTATTTACGTCTGTTAAAGCACCAAGTGTTGTTGGAGCAGTTTGTGATACCCAATCATAATCTGTTCCATTCCAACTTAATACTTCGTTAGTTGAAGCAGATGATTGATTTAAATGTGTATCAACGTCTGAGTCTGTATATGGATTTGTAGTTGATGGAGGTGGTGCCCAAACATAATCTGTTCCAGACCAAGTTAAATATTGATTAGTTGTAGCAGTTGATGTGTTTATATGTGAGTCAACGTCTGAGTCTGTGTATGAGTTAATATTTGCACCATCAATTGTTATTGTGTTACTTGTAACACTTGCTGAAATTCCATTTGTTCCTTGTATAGTTAAGATTTCTCCTAAAGCAACTGTGTCTGTTGTTGAACTTGCGTCTCTTATTGTAATTGTATTGTCTGTAAAAATAAGATTACCAGCACCATCAGTTGATATAAGTTGATTTGCAGAACCATCTGATTGTGGCCAAGATAATCCATCTAATACAATATTTCCAGTTCCATCAGGAGTTATATTAATATCACCATCATTAGTAGATACTATCGCCTGTGTTGAAACATCTAAGTCACCTGCCAATGTTGGATTTGGATCTTCTTGTTGTCCTTGTATTTCTACTGTTCCATTAGGAAGAAGAAAGTTTGGAAATGTTCTTGTTATTTGTCCCATATTTTATTCCTTATAGAGGTAAATACCTTACTTGTATTTCTGAACTTGCCGATGGGGCAAGAACGAAAGTTAATGTTGTTCCTGAAATTGTATAGTCATCTGTTGGAACTAAAACTATTCCGTTTACAATTACAAATACATCATCAACAGTTCTTCCACTTTGATTTAATGTAAATGCACTTGTTGATTCATCACCTGTAAATTTCTGTGTACTGTATGAGTTAGAACTTTTAGCAATAGTTACTGTGTTGCCTGAAGCAGATGTTGTAATTCCTGTTCCACCAACAAGTGTTAAACTTTCAGTTCCTAAATCTATACTAATTGATGTTGAACTATCGTCTAATACACTTAAAGAACCAGATGCCGAGTTTGATATTGTAATTGTATTACCAGAAGCAGATGTTGTAATACCTGCCCCACCAGCAATCTGTAATTGTTCAGTTGATAATGTTATCGCAACAGCAGTTGAACTATCATCTATTACATTTAATGTTCCACCACCTGCGTCTTGTAATTCTAAGTATCCTGTTGAAGCATTATGTGTTAAGACTTGGCCATCTACAGCACTTGCCTGAACACCAGGTAATCTAAATTTTGTATTTGCTGGGTTACCAATTGTAATTTCATCATCAACAATTTGTGCTGATGGTGCAGCTGCATATCCTATAATAACGTTATTACATCCATCTTGCAAATCATAAACACTAGAGCACCAAAAAGGTCCACTAAAACCCCCACCCAAAAAATTAAAACTACTAAATCCAGTAGCTGCATGAGAACCTATGATAGTGTTATGTCCAGTTCTATTAGCACTTGAACATCCTTGATGTAAACTATTAGCAGCATTAGAACCCACAACTGTGTTATTTGTAGGGCCACTATCACCAGATGCTGGACCCATGTGAGCATTGTCTCCGATCACAACCATACCATAAGCTGAAAGTGAATTGTTTCCAAAAGTATTTGTTCCGACTAAAGTAATACCTTGTCCAGATGATGTATAAAATCCAGCACCAGCGCCAACAGAAGTTATATGAGGTGCATAATCAGGTGAAGAAAAATTACCCATTCCTTCCTCACCAACTACTACAACACCAGTTGTAACATCATCACCAAAAGGAGAAGTAAAATCGCATTGATAAGCACAAGCACCAATAATAACTGAACCACTTAGTCCTCTTACATATTGAGCGGCATATGCCCCCAAAACTACGTTTTCACATGAGTTACATCCAAAAGAACATGTATTGGCATCAATGCCTTGAAGAGCATCATTTCCAATAATTACATCATTATATGAATGTGCTAAAGTTGGTACTTGACTTCCACTGTGAACACTTGACATATCACACATACAAGTAAATGCTCTATTACCAATAACAATTGATCCCTCAAGCGCATTGTTCATTGCTGAAGTATTACCTAAAACAACTGAATCTTTAAGTCCTATGTCAACTCCACATAAAGTATTATTACATGTAGCCGCAGCCGCATTGTGTCCTATAACGACATTGGTATCGGCAAACACAACACAGTTCATTGCAAAATTACCAATTGCAAGGTTTGCTGTTTGTTCAAAGTTACATCCATACTTATTGTTACTTGACCAATTTGGAATACCACTATAACTAGAACATACAGCAGGTGGATTACCTGTTGTTAATCTATTTGATCCAGTACACTGCCAACAATCAGAGCATGTTTGTACCCTTGAAGCTGCACTTCTTCCGATAGCAATTTGATAACCAGTTAATGAGTTACTTCCAGCAGATGATCCAATACTAATATTATCATTTCCTGTAGCACTTCCACTAGCACCTCTACCTATAGCAACATTATAACTAGTGTTACTAACTGCACTACGAAAATTACATCGCCCAATAATAACGTTTTCATAAGCATTACTTTGGATACAATTACCACTTTGTTGCCCAAGTACAATATTTCTGCTAAATGTACTTGGATTTGTACTATCAAATAAACTAAGTCCAAGCATAATGTTGCAAGACACATTACAATTAGAAGCAGCACACATGCTTCCCATAATGCTTGCCCCAATTGCAACGTTATTCCATCCGTGAGCTGCTTTTGTCAAAACAGACTTACCTAATGCAACATTACAATATCCATCTGAAATTCCACAAAGAGCATCTGTTCCTACAGCAACGTTATTTGTTCCGTCAACAATACCACATAATGCATTATATCCTATAGAGACGTTACATCCTGCGTTAGCAGCGTTTGGTATGTCTGCTGTTGTACCAATAGCAACATTGCATCGTCCCAGAGGATGATATCCTCTTAATCTCATTTCAGCGCCAGACGCTAAATCAAAACAAGTAAGGCCTTCTAAGCAAGTTGTTGTACAACCTAATTCTAATACTGTTGTTCCTAAAGTTGTACATTTAGAAACAGGTGCCAAATCAATTGTTAAAACATTGTTGGCAATTGAAGTTGTGATAGCGTTACTTCCTGTTATATGTAAAGTTTCACCAAGTGCTACTGTATCAGTAGTTGATGAACTATCTCTTATTGTGAATTCTTTAAAAGCAGGTGCCAAGTCAATTGTTAAAACATTGTTGGCAACTGAAGTTGTGATAGTACTGCCTCCTGTTATGTGTAGAGTTTCACCAAGTGCTACTGAATCAGTAGTTGATGTGCTATCCATTATTGTTAATTCTGAATTTACTAAAGCGGAGTTTGGTATATTTGTAAATGTATTTGAAAGACCATCAAGTGTTTTATTAGATAATGTTTCTGTTCCCGTTTGTGTAATTACAATTGATTGATCAATATCTAATTTTAATTGAGTACCTGTAACAGATGAAACAATACCTAATCCACCAGTAACATCTAATTGATCAGTTGTTAAATCAATACCTATAGAAGATGATGAATCGTCTGTAATTGTAAGTGTTGAAAGAACGGCACCAATTGAGTTTGATTCAAACTTGCCTGTTGATGAGTTATATATTAATGCCTCACCGTTTACAGGATTTGAAACGTCAATTGATAAAGTCGAACCATCACCGATTGCACCGTAGATTTCATTAAAATTATCGTTAATTTTATCACCACCGTCTCTAATCGGGTCACCAGTGTTATCGTTGGGTAATGTTCCTATATTGATTAATTGTTTTGACATATCTCTCTTTGCTCTGCTTTGTTATATTTATAATCGAAAATTCTATACTCTATCCATCTTCTTCTTAGTTGATGACCATCTAGTTGTTGTAGTATCAAACTTAGGCGATGTTGTTATATTTGCTGGTAATGTAAACTTAGTTTTAAGTTGTTGTCCACCACTTGTTGAAGTCATAATAAACACAGCCTCACCACCATTTAAAGATGATCTAGTATGTTGAACTTTCAGTTCCCCTATTGGTTTAAATGTATTAACACTTTGTAATACACTTGAATTCGTTGCCCCACCAAATGCCGTATTAGCATATTTGTTAAGTGTCTTATATCTTGGTCCTAAACCAAAACCTTGTTTAACTAATATTCCTGTTCCGTCTGAATTAAATATTGTTCTCTTAACTCTACTTACAATATCGTAACTTATAGGTGGTGCAAATACAGTTACGTCTCTTGTTTTAGTTGGGAAGTGATCATGTGTTGACGGATCTAAATCAAACGGAACACCTAATTTTGGATCAGTTCTTAATGAAGTGCCATCTGTTGTTGTTCCTAATCTTCTTCCTAACAATGTTCCAAAGATTAATTTGATTAGTGAATCAAAACCAGGTGTTGTTCCAACGATAGGTCTAATTCTTCCACTTAATCTGGATTGTATATCTACTTCTCCAATATAATAGAAACCTGCTGGGTGAGCAGCCTTCTCGTATGCGTCTCTCCAATCATTGATTGATCTACCAACTTTAATGATATAAGAATAATCTTGGTATAATAAACTGTCTTGTAATACCATAGTTGATTCAGAAACCCAACCATCAGTATTTAAAAATCTGCCAGATGTTTCACTTACTACATCAACTGTTGCTGTAACTGTTGCCTGACTATGTCTAACAATTGTAGCAGAACCACCAGGTCCTGTTAATGTAACATTTGTTCCAAATAGTCCATCTGTTTCTTTTACTTTTAAAATTTGTGTGTTAACATCATAAGATACAACTGTACCTGAAACAACTGTTGAACCATCTGATCCTAATGCTGTTACTGTTTGCAATGATGAAAATGCACCAACAACATTTGTTAATACAAGATAAGATGGCATTGTCATTGTTGCAGGAGTTGGCGAATTTTCGTAATTAAATCCTAACTCTAATTCATTAAATGTCAGTACTCTTCCTATTTGACTACCATAAGTTAATATCTTAGCACCACTACCACTTGATGATGTAACTGTTATTGTAGGAATAGAACTAAATCCATTTCCGTTATTTAAAAATCTTAAATCTGTTATATCACCTACACCTGTACTTGTCTCTTGTACAATTTTATTTCCTGTGTATGGATCACTTTTTGTTGTTTCATCTTCTAATACAATATGATCATCAGTTGATGATAAAGATTCCTCTTGTGTAAATCCACCATTAACTACTGATACTTTTGCTTCGGCATTTCCAATACTAAAATTAACAAGATCACCTATTTCATATCCTGTTCCACCTTCATCTACAATTAAATCTTCAAGTGAACCTAATCCTACAGGTCCAACTGAATATAATGCACCTGTTCCACCACCTGTTGTTTGTATTAAATCATTTTCATTATACAAAGCACCATTTGATGTAATAACTTTTTCAGTAATAATACCAGATGAATTTAAAACAATTAAATCATCTTCGTCTGTGTTACTTGATCCTATAATTCTTGCACCAGGAACAAAGTCACCTACAACTGAATCATATCCTAAAACTAACTCAGCAACAATTTTTCCACCAATAGGATATTTTACAACACTTTCAACAATTGCCGTTGCCTTACCTACTAGATTAGTTTTAAATTGTGTAATAGTTTGACCAACTAATTTACCAGCATCAGAAAATCCTACTTCTAATGCTCTCATCACTTTTTTAGTTTCCCACTTACCATCAGATGCTCTTAAAATATTATCTCTTGGATATCTGATTTCAGCAGGTATGTTAAAAAGTAATTGAAAGATTATCTCACTTGCTCTTTTAGTTCCTTTTGCTTCATAGAATGATTTTATATTTTTAACTAAAGTTTTCTTATCTAAACCATCAGCAAGTTTTTCAGGTATAGAATTTAAAAATGCATTTCTAAAGTTTATTAAAAATTGATCTAATGTTCCATCAGGATCAGAATACTCACAAAGTTGATGAATACTTTGAACTGGATTTGGTCTATACTTTGATATTGTTGCTTCGGCACCTGAAGTTAGTCCGTAAATTTCTTCACCTATTTTAAATTTGTTTTGTGATGTTATAAACAAACGAGAACCAGCATCTGTGTCTTCAACTATTACAGTTGCTTGAGCACCAGATATTCTTCCTTTGATAACTTCACCATTAATAAAATCCCCAACAGGAGAATTTTCCATTAATAGATTATCTTCTCCGTCATCCTTTGTACGATTAGTTCCATTTAATTGCATGAAACTAGTTACAACAGGATTTTCTAATTGAATAATATTAGGGTCGTTAATTTTTATAAGTGATAATTCAGCAGCTTCTAAGAATTGATAATAAAGTTTTACAAACTCTAAAAAATACGGATGATCCTCAAGCACAAAATCAGGTGATTGAGTTTCTATAAAGGTTGAGATTTTATCTTTTAAGTCTGCCATTTTTAATTATAACTTGATGTTGTTGAATATCCCACTCCTGCATTTGCTGAACCACCAACAAACGTATCAACTTCAACGTTGATCGAACTATTTGCAACATCTAATTCTATTATTTGATTTCTTAAAGGAACAATGTCGTTAGATTGTGGTTGAACAGTTAGCTCAATTGAAGTTGAAGCAGAACCTCGTATATTCTCAACACTAGTTATAACTAAAGCATTTATTTTAATTTCACCTGTTTGGTAATTAATTGTTCCAGCATTATTGTCAACATAAACTTTTAATCCAGTTGTTGATGTTGAATTATAAAATCTTCTTAGATTACCATTACCATCATCATCTAAGTACATAATTTCATTGCTATTTGAAACTCTAAATCCTGAAGAAAGTAAAACTCCTCCCATGTCACTAGCATGACCCATATGTGGATTATAAAATGAATTTGAAAATGAAACGTTGTAGTTAATTGATGTATCTAAAGATGGTATAAATGATTTTCTTATTTTCACTTTTGTAATATTTGAAAGTATTGAGTTGTCTGTGTCATCAATAGTTTCAGATAATTTTGAATACCTAAACATACTATCAAACATTTGTAATGTGTTATCGTTAAAACTTTCTAAATTAGAAATTACATCTGTTTTAATATCATCGGCAGATTTTGTTGTTGATCTGTCGTCATATTTAATAGTTGAAGTTAAAATAATTTTAGTAATTTCAGGATCAATTATTTCTGGTCTTACTGAAGCAACTGAATATTTTTTTAATGTATTAACAATATCTCTTTTTGTTGTTAATGTTAAGTTAGAACCTGATTTTGGTTTGATAGATATAAAAACTTTTCCATAATATGGTGTTGCATTGTCTTCACCACCCCAAGCACTAATTGAATGTGCATTTGGATATAGTTGATTAACTTTAACTTTATAATCTTCAACTGTAACTGCTCTATCTTGTGACGCATAAAATTTAGGTGCATGAAATTTAACACTTGCATCCGTTTCAGAATCGGCACCGTTAGCAGCATTTGAGTTTACAGTTAATGTAAAGTCATTAAATCCTTGTATGTTACTTGCCAAAGTAAATGTTGAAGCGCCGTTAGCAGCATCTTTGTTAGTTACAACATATTTTAATCTAACAATATTACCATCGTCTAATTTTTTTCCGATAATACCATCACCAAAATAAACTTCAAACTTACCATCTTCAGCTTCTTGTAAGAAATAAACTTTTGAGTCACCATCTAATTCAGTTATTGATGTTGCTCTATTGTAAGTTTGTATAACTGTGTCAGTTGAACTATTTTGAACTTCAACAGTTAGTGTAGTTGTATCAGCATTTGCCGATGGTATAATAAATCTTTGATCTACATCTGAAGAATTTTCTGTATAGTTAAACGTTACATAAGTTCCTTCATAAATTTTTATATTTTTAAATTCATAAACACCATCTATTGGTGCAATTGTATGATTAGCGGCAGTTACAAATGAATAACTTGTTCCGTCAACTGTTGTTGTAAATTTTGTTGCGACAGGCATAGTAATTGAACCACCTGTTCCATCATTCACTCTTACATTAACGTCGGCATAAGATGCCGTTGCCGAACTAGGTGTGTATCCTAATGCCTTTGCTAATGAAACAATACTATTTCTTAAATCAGCAGAGTCAATAAACATTTCATTGACAGCAACGTTTGTGTGATATGATAGATAGTGTGTGTTATATGCTAATAAATCTAGCAACACTGCCATACCAGAACCTTCAAAGTCATAATCTTTAAATTGATTTTGATTTGAAAGAAATCTTTTTAGATTTTCTTTGATGTTATCAAAGTCTAACTCTGAAATATTTAATTTGTGTGATGCCATTTTATCTTAACCTTTGTAAAAATTCTGTTATAGTAACTAAGTCAGGAGAACCAACAACGTAAAAAACAATTCTAACTCTGTATTCATTTTTATCTAAGTCTCCGTTTGTTGTAACTTCAACTATATTTGCTCTTGGTTCGTAAACATCTAAAACTCTTTTAATTCTATCCGTAATAAGTGTCTCAATAACCGGCGTCATGTTTTCAAATAACAAAGCCCTTAGATCACATCCTATTTCAGGATGAAAAGGTCTTTCAAATCGATTAGTAAGCACTAAGTTACGAAGCGATCTTTTAACTGCCTCAACGTCTGTTAATCTTACAACGTCTTTTGTTGCAGGATTACGATCAAAATCTAAATTTAAATCACTATAAATTTTATTTGAACGTTTTGAGTTATTAGTTGATGTTGCGTCATAGTTTGCCATAACAATATTTATATAGATTAATTAGAAAAAACGTTAGAAGATCCAGAAATACTGTGTCCACAACTTGCTGAGTCTCCTTGACGACAAATAAACTTACCATTTGCTCTTACTGTTGATGATTTTCCAACCATAGGTGGTGGAGGTGAATGTGGCGATAATCCATGTCCTGCAACAGTGTCACCTACTCTGACAATTCCCGATCCGTTGACAAAAACGTCTGAACTTCCATCAATTGCAACGCCTCCAGCGGCATCAACACCTTTTCGAGCAACTCCTGGCATATTATTGTGCTCTTCCTTGCGAACTATAAGATTTAAACTGTCTTTTTTTGTGTTTATTCATTGAAGATGTTTTTACACTGCCTTTTCTCTTTGCTTGTGATGTTTTTTTTGGTTTGCTTACATGTGCAACAAATGATTTTGCTAATTTTGCCATTATCTACCTATTTTCTTCTTTCTACCTAGTGGTAATTGAATTGAAGACACAATTTTTTTGCCTTTTTTACTAATATATTCAAATCCAATCAATTGATTCTTAAAATTTTCTTGGACAGACTTAACTGCCTTCTTAAAACTTGTATTTTCTTTTTTTTCTTCTTGTCCTTTTTCGTTCCAAAATAAAAATTCACGCATTTTTGCCATGATTCGTTCACTCCTTGTAAGATTCGTTGTTTTTTTATATTTATGACTAAAAAAAACGAGTGTTCTCACTTTGTTCTCCTGTGCAAATTGGCACACCCTAAAAAACCAAGTAAAATCAACACTTTTTTTTGCTTTTTTTTTGTTTTTTTTGCTCTTTTTGCTTGATTTTTCTGTTTTTTTCCTATAATATAAGTGTATATTATGAAAAACAACACTAACAAGAAAGAAAACACTATGAAAAACGAAAATACTATGAATATCAAAAATGATTTAGTTAATGAAATGTTTAATTTTTATAATTCAGATTTTATACTTTCTGACTCTTATACTGTTATCAATTCTGGGCTAACTCATTTTTATGATGATGAAACTATAACTCATAGTGAGTTAAATGAATATATGCATGAATACAAAGATTTTAAATTAGAATCTATCATTGTCATTCCGGCTATGTCACACTAATAACACTAACAAAAAAGAAAGAAGAATATATTATGAAAACTAAAATGAAAATAACAAACACAAAAAATGTGCAAGTACAATTCTTACCTGCTCAAAAAACTAACATAAAACACGTTATAAGAAATAAATCTAAATGTGTTCAAACTAGAATGTCTTGGCAAATGATGTCAAAACATTTAAACAAAAATAACAAAGTTGCCTAACCTAAAGGAGAAATACACTATGAACAATACAACAAACTTAAATCTTTCAATTGTAAGAAATGTTGCTTATAATAAGATTTCAAAAATGCAATCAACAATAAAAGAAGTTATTGAAGTTGATGATCAACTTTTAAAAATGATTGATATAAACATGAAAAATGCTATTAATAAAATAATACATGATTACAGAGTTTATAAACAAACCGGCGTAATGAAAGTTAAATAAGGAGAAACTATGAAATACTTAACAACATTTTTTGCTATACTTTTTATAATGTCAATGATCAGTGCTACTGGTTTTATTGAAAAAGATAGTTACTTAATCGGATTTACTATGATGATACTTGGAATATCATCTGGTTTATTAACGTTAACTTTACAAAACAAACAATAACAATAAAGGAGAAATACATTATGACTAAATTAAAATTTAAAGACTTACCACAAATACTTGAATGGATAAGAGAACCTTCTCATTCTGAACATTTGTATATGATCAAGGCTGCAATACAGAATGTTGAAAATTCTAAGTTTGTTGTTGGTAGTAAAGTTGTCTTTGGCAGACCTAATGGTCAACAAAGAGTTGGTGTTGTTCT
>Ga0315330_10000484_pt1 | contig 24636 bp, 20 predicted proteins | sample M140m34915metaG_FD_203453 | JGI IMG/M metagenome (GOLD analysis project Ga0315330, IMG submission 203453) | Ammonia-oxidizing marine archaeal communities from Monterey Bay, California, United States - M1 40m 34915 | ecosystem: Environmental > Aquatic > Marine > Intertidal zone | place: USA...
ATTATTATTTTAAACTATTTAGTTGATTTACTAAGCGGTTTACTGAATTATAACAGTTTTAATAATAAAGTTCCTGATAATGTAAGTGATATTTATAATAATAAAGAGTACTTAAAATCTCAAGAGTATAAAAAGGAAAACTTTAGATTTAATCTAATTACCTCGTCTTTAGCCTTTATCACTTTAAGTGTTGTTTTATATAATGGTTATTTTGGAGCACTTGATTCAATAGTTAGAAACTATACTTTTGAAAATGAAATTAGTCCTTCTATATTATTTTTCTTTTCAATTTATTTTATTAATGATTTTATATCTATTCCTTTTCAACTCTATAGAGTTTTTGTCATTGAGGATAAATATGGTTTCAATAATATGACAATAACAACTTTTATAGTTGATAAAATAAAAGGTTATTTCTTAACTATAATAATTGGCTTATTATTATTAGTTCCTATACTTATTCTCATTTTACTTTATCCCCAAAATTTCTGGATTTATACCTGGGTTTTCTTATCTGTATTTATGATTTTTTTAAATATGTTTTATGCCTCATTAATTGTTCCTTTATTCAATAAGTTAACCCCCTTAAAAGATGGGGATTTAAAGAAGAGTCTAAATGATTATGCAAGTAATGTTGGTTTTTCTTTATCAAATATTTTTGTGATTAATGGTTCGAAAAGGTCTAATAAAGCAAATGCCTTTTTTACTGGTTTTGGAAAGAATAAAAAAATTGTTTTATATGATACCTTAATTAAAAACCATACAGTTCCTGAGTTAGTAGCTGTTCTGGCTCATGAAGTAGGACATTATAAGTTAAAACATGTCATATCAAATTTATTTGTTTCAATTATTACCACGGGATTAATGTTATTCTTAATGTCTAAAATTTTATTTAATAGTGAAGTGAGTTATGCTTTAGGTGGTAATGTTTCTTTTAGACATTTAGAAATACTAGCATTTTTTATATTATACACACCTATTAGTAGAGTAATTAATATTTTAGCGTTTATTAAAAGTAGAAAAAATGAATATGAAGCTGATAATTTTGCTGTTACTACTTATAAGAAATCTCCAATGATAAGTGCATTAAAAAAATTATCAAGAGATAATTTAACTAATTTAACTCCTCATCCATTATTTGAATTTATTAATTATTCTCATCCATCATTAAGTAAAAGATTGAAATCGATTGAGAAGATTAGGTAATGTTAAAATAGATTTTTGATTATAATAACTTTTCTATTCCATACCCATCTAGTCTATTTCTATAATAGAAAAGCATTTTAATATTCTTAATTATTATTTTATCTTTTTTAAATTCTAAAGGTCTTATTGCATGATAAAGTCCTAAGTTTTTACATCCAATTTTTATCTGATCATCAATTGATAGTAATAACTCCTCAGATATTTTTAACTTTTTCTTTTCTGATAATTTTTTTATTGATTCCAGTACAGTTTTATATTTAATTTTAAATTTTTCAATATTAAGAGTTAGTTCATCTTCTGGAAGTTCTATGATATTTTCTATATCCATTTTTCTAAATTTTCTTCTAATAATTTCAAATGAGGTAAAAGATAATATTAGGCTTGAAAAAACTACAGTTCCTGCCATAAGTTCATCAATTATTTTTTCTGATAAATTATTTAATATTTCAGACTTATTATTTTTTTCTAGGGATAAATTATTTTTATTAATTGCTTTGCCATCCTTATCTACTTGATTACCATAGATATCTAAAGGATTACCAAAAGATACTGCCATTCTATTTGATCTAGTAAAGTATTTAATTAAAAAGGTAAATATTTTAAAAGTGTTTGAATAGCCTAAGTCTTTATTGTTTTTAGATAAATATTGATTTATTAGTGCAGGACCCTCTAATACAAACTGATAATTAAATGTGACAGGTACGATATAAATTTTCTTATTTTTTTTATTTAATTCTTTTTGCGCTTCTAACGTACTTCCTAATAATCCTAATTTTAGATTTTTTTCAATAGATCCTGATCTTGATCTTGTGCCACCTGGATAAAATAAATTATGACATCCATTAACAATTGCTCTTTCTGTATATGTTTTAAGAGTTTCTAAATATAAAAAGTGTTTTTTTCTTCTGTCAACTTTATAGGCTCCTAAGCTATTAAAAAAATAGGCGAAAATTCTCAAATTATAGAGAACTAAACCAGCACCATACATAAATGCAGGTAAACCCAAATAAGATATGATCCATCCAATCAGAGCAGAATCTAAATGCGAGAAGTGAGTAGGAACCATAACTATTGTTCCAGTTTTAGATAGTTTTCTAAGTCTTTTATGTTTACCAAATATTTGAATTCTACTATCTAGATTAAGATTTCCCATAGGGTTTCTTAGCCTAGCAGTATTTAATAATCTAGCTAAAAATGATGTAATTAATCTTTTTGCAAAACCATGATGGGTTCTTTTAAAATTTCCAGTAATTTCTTTTGTATACCTATCAATAACTAAAGGTAAAATTTCATCTTTAATTTTGGGGTTATTTTTATCATTTTCAAATGCAATAATCTTATCTTTTATTGTATACCAAAATTTTTTATCATCTGGTGGATCTGCTTTCCATGATTTCTTTGAAATTCTAAGTTTTTCTTTATAAACAGTATTGATAAGTTCATCATATAGTTCATCCGGTTTTATTTTTTTAAGTATTTTATTTTGAGATTTTTGGGAAACCTCATTCATAAAACCTTTCCTGTCTTTAAATAGCTTAACTATAGGCCAAAACTTTGATTGTTTTAAAATCTTTTTATATTTCTTTTTATTGTTTTTTTTTATATCGTTCATCTTTTTTCAAATAAATGACGTAGTATATAAAGTTAATTCAAGTTACTGTTTTTTTATGAATCTTACCGATATTGAGTTCCCCATTAAAAAGGAGATGAATAATTTTAAATTAAAATTAAAATCATCTCTTTCGAGCAATAATTCAATAATTGATACAGTAGTGAATTATATTTTGAAGAGAAAAGGAAAACAAATAAGACCGGTTTTTGTTTTTTTAACTGCAGGGTTAAATGGTAAAATTACCGATTCAAGTTATAGAGCAGCAATTTTAATTGAAATATTACATACTGCAACTCTTATCCACGATGATGTAGTTGATGATTCAAATTATAGAAGAGGTTATTTTTCAATAAATGCATTATGGAAAAGTAAATATTCAGTTTTAATTGGAGATTATTTACTTTCTAGAGGATTAGAGCTTTCTGTTCAAAATAATGATTTTCAATTTTTAGGTGTCTTATCGAATGCTGTAAAAAAAATGAGTGAGGGTGAAATAACTCAATTAAAAAAATCAAAAAGTTTAGATATAGATGAGAGTACTTACTTTAAAATAATTAAAGAAAAAACTGCAAGTTTATTTTCTTCTTGTTGTAAAATGGGTGCAATATCATCAAAAGCATCAGAAACAAATATTACATTAATGGAGGAATTTGGATTATTAGTAGGTCAGGCATTTCAGATTAGAGACGATTTATTTGGATATTTATCTTATGATACTGGAAAGCCTTCAATGAATGATTTTAAACAAGGTAAAATGACACTACCTCTAATTTATTCTTTAACTAAAGTAAATTTGAATACAAAAAACAAGATAATTAAGGATCTTAAAAACTATAAATCAATTGAAAAAATTATATCATTTGTTAAAGAAAATGATGGAATTGAGTATAGTGAAAAAATAATGAAGGAATTAGTTATAAAAGCTTCTAATATATTGGACATGTATCCAAAATCAGATTATAAAAATAGCCTAGAAAAACTCTTAAGTTATACAATTAGCAGAGAGATATAATTTTTTTTATCAATCAGTGGGATAAAGTGGGGAAAAGTGGTGCATAATGTTTAAATGTTTGTTACATTTGTTGATAAGTGGTTTATATTAATACTCTGATATGGCTTTTTTCACAGGCGAACATGAGTGTAAATTAGATGCTAAGGGTAGACTGATTTTACCTTCAAGGCTTAAATCAGTCTTGCCTGAAGCTTCTAAAAAAAGTATAGTTGTCAGAAAAGGTTTTGAATCTAATTTGATAATTTATCCTATTTCCGAGTTTCAAAATATTTATACTAGAATTAATTCCCTAAATGAGTTTAGTTCTGAACAACGTAAATTAAAGAGAAATTTATTTAGTGGTATAGCACAATTAGACTTTGATTCAAGTGGTAGATTTCTAATTCCTAAAAATATGATATCTCATTGTGGAATAGAAAGAGAAGTTATTCTAATTGGTGTTGGTAATATTATTGAGCTATGGAATCCAAAGATTTATAATGATAATTTAATAAAGGATAGTAGAGAGTTCTCATCTCTAGCTCAAAAATATTTAGACATTTAATGATTTATGAAATATCATGTTCCAGTTTTACTTAATGAATCAGTTAATGGATTAAGTATAAAACCGTCAGGAACATATGTTGATTTAACATTTGGTGGAGGTGGTCATTCAAAATTAATTCTGGAAAAATTAAATATAAAAGGAAAATTATTTTCATTTGATACAGATGAAACCGCGATAAATGAAAATAAAATTAAAAAAGATAATTTTTATTTAATTCAAAGCAATTTTAAGTTTTTTGATAATCATATAAAGGAGAAAGGAATTAATAAAGTAGATGGAATATTAGCTGATTTAGGAGTTTCATCTCATCAAATTGATAATAAAAAGAGGGGTTTTTCTTATATGGGAAATGAAAGATTAGATATGAGAATGTCAAAAAATAATAATTTGTCTGCTGAAGAAGTACTAAATAATTATGATCAAGATACTCTTCAGAATATTTTATTTGAATATGGTGATATTAAAAATTCAAAAATAATTACAAGAGAAATAATATCATATAGAAATAAGAAAAGGATAAAAAATAATGAAGATTTATTAGAAGCGGTTAAGAATATTTCAGAAAAAAAAATGAGTTATAAATTTTTATCAAGACTATATCAAGCAATTAGAATTGAAGTTAATGATGAAATTAATTCACTAAAAGAAATGTTAGAAAAATCGGTTAAATTTTTGAATTCCTCTGGAAGACTAGTAGTAATTTCTTATCATTCTCTTGAGGATAGATTAGTTAAAAATTTCATAAATAAATCAAGTTTTAGTTCGGACTTTAATAAGGATTTATATGGTAAAAAAATTGAATTTTTTAAAAGAATTAATAAAAAGCCTATAGTTCCAAGTGATAAGGAAAGAGATATTAATTCAAGATCAAGAAGTGCTAAACTTAGAATAGGAGAAAGATTATGAGTATAAAAGAAAATTTAGATAATCTATTAGATACCCTTAAAAGTCAATTTCGTGATTCATTAAACTTTGATTTAACTAAAGTCTTATACCTCCTATTTTTTTTAATTATTTATATAAGTAATCAACATTCCGTAGAAAAAAAGATTAGGGAAATAAGTCAATTAGAGAAAGAAGTTGAGGAACTAAGAACAGACTATATAACACTTAATAATAATTATATGTTTTCAAGAAAAGAAACTGAAATTTTGAAAAGAGTTAAAAATTTAAAATTAAAGAGTTCAAAATTGCCACCTGAAAAAATTACAATTGAAAAATGAATATTAAGAAGGAAATACTATTTAGAGTCAAAATAGCTTTTGCATTTTTATTAGTGATAAGTTTGTCTATTGTATATAGTATTTTTGATCTTCAGTTTAGAGAGGGAGAATATTGGAAGTCAAAATCAGAAAACATCAATTTCAAATTTGATAATATAAAAGCTAGTAGGGGAAATATTCTTTCTGATGATGGAAGTATTTTAGCAACCTCATTACCATTTTATAAAGTTGCAATTGACCCATCTATTGCTTCTGAAAAATTATTAAATCAAAATATTGATTCATTAGCTCTATTATTATCCTCTTTTTTTAAAGATAAAACAAAAATTGAGTACAAAAATAATATATTAAAAGCTCGAAAAAATAATAGAAGGTATCATCTTCTAAATAGGAGGAAAATTGATTACCAAGAAAAAAAGGAATTATCAAAATGGCCATTATTTAGAGAAGGTAGATTAAATGGTGGTATTCTTTTTGAGAGAAAAGATGAGAGGTTTAGACCTTTCTCTAAATTAGGATATAGAACAATCGGTTCAGTAGATGAAAACAATAATGGAACTGTAGGTTTAGAATACAGCTTTAATTCTTATTTAGATGGTATAGATGGAAAAATTTTAACTCAAAAATTAGCTGGAAATCACTGGTTGCCAATTTATGATGGCTCTGAAATTCAACCAAAAAATGGATATGATATTATAACAACTATAAATGTGAATTTACAAGATATTGCAGAGTCTGCTCTTTTAAAAGGCTTAGAGTTAAATGATGCAGATTATGGATCTGTTATTCTTATGGAAGTACAGACAGGAGAGATAAAAGCAATTTCTAATTTTAGTAAAAATAAATCAGGTTATTATACTGAAAATTATAATTATGCAATTCAAGGATTACATGAGCCTGGTTCTACATTTAAACTAGCAAGTTTGTTAGCGTATGTAGAGGAAACTAATAGGTCAGTAGATGATAGTGTTGATACTGGAGAAGGAGAATTTAGATTTTATACTGAAATAATGAAGGACCATAAACCTGGTGGATTTGGAAAGATTACAATTAAAGAAATATTTGAAAAAAGCTCAAATATAGGTGTAGCTATGTTAATTGATGATACATTTAAGGATAGGCCTCAGAATTATATAAGTTATTTAAAGAAATTTGGCTTTAGTAATAATTTTGATTTTCAAATTTTTGGCTCATCAAAACCTCAAATTAAAAATTATTTAGACTCTACATGGAGTAAGGTTTCCTTACCATGGATCGCACATGGTTATGAATTAATGTTAACTCCTTTACATACTTTAACTTTTTATAATGCTATTGCTAACGAAGGGTACTATCTTGAGCCGAAAATTGTAAAACAAATAAAAAATGCTAATGACATTATTAAAGAGTTTGAAATTATAGCTCCTGAAAAAATAGCAACAAAAAATTCAATTAAAATTATGAAGTCTTTACTGGAGGGTGTAGTTGAAAATGGAACTGCTGATAATATTAAACATAGTAATTATAAAATTGCTGGTAAAACTGGAACTGCAAAAAAAGTTGTTAATGGAAGATATTTAAATAGATATTATACATCTTTTGCTGGATTTTTTCCTTCTGAGGATCCAAAATATAGTTGTATAGTTGTAATCGATAATCCAAAAAAATATAGAATTGGAGGAAGTGATGTTGCTGCTCCTGTATTTAAAGAAATAGCTGATAAAATATTTATCTCTGATGAAAAATATTTTACAGAAATAAAAGACGAAGAATTTAAATTCTCTTTTCCCCAGATTAGATCTGGATTCAGAAAGGATCTTATTTATTTATCTAATAAGATGGCCCTATCAAATCATTCAACAAATGAAAGTGATTGGGTAAGAACAAAATTAGTTGATAATTCAATTTATTGGGAAAAAATAAATTCTAATTCAATATATGTTCCAAATGTAGTTGGAATGACTCTTAAGGATGCAATTTTTATCTTAGAATCAAGAGGATTGAAAGTATCTTTTAAAGGGAAAGGAAGAGTAAAATATCAAAATATTCCTCCAGGAAAATTATCTAAAAACTTCAATTCAATTAATATAAACTTAGGATGAAAAAATTAATTGAAATTTTAGAGGATATTAAGATATTGTCATCTTATGGCGACATGAATAGGCAAATTAGTGGAGTTACTGACAACTCGAAAGCTATAGAAGAAGGTTTTTTATTTTTTGCAATAGATGGAAATGATTATGATGGTCATAAATTTATTGATGATGCAATTTCTAGAGGATCTAATACTATTGTTTGTTCAAAGCTTCCTAATCATTTAAATCAGAATATTTCATATGTATTAGTTGAGGATATAAGACAATCTGTTTATGAAATTTCTTCAAAATTTTATGGGAATCCAGAAAAGAAAATCAAAATTATAGCTGTTACTGGTACTAATGGTAAAACATCGATTGTTTTTTTTCTATATCATTTTTTCAAATCACTCAATATAAAAGTTGGTATGTTGTCTACAATTGAAAATAGAATAAATAATGAAACTTTAGATGCAACACTTACAACTCCTAATCCAGTTGAATTTTTAAAAATTTTAAATGATATGGTTGTAAAAAAATGTGAGTTTTGTTTCATGGAGGCTAGTTCGCATGCAATCCATCAAAAAAGAATAATTGGAAAAAATATTTTTGCAAGTATTTTTTCTAATTTATCTCATGATCATCTTGATTACCACAAAACATTCAAAAATTATATTGATGCTAAAAAAATATTATTCGATAGTTTAAGTAAAAATTCATATTCAATAATAAACTCAGATGATAAAAGGTCAGACTATATTACTCAAAATACAAAATCAAAAATTGTTACATATGGATTAAAGAATATTTCTGATTTTAATGCTAAAATAGTTGAGAGTACTTCAGAAAGTTTAACCTTAAACTTTGAAAAAGTAGATGTTTCTTTTAAAATTATTGGTGAATTCAACGCATATAATATTTTGGCAGTATATTCTCTTGCTAATATTTTAAATATTGATAAAGATCTAATTCTTAAAAAATTATCAGAACTAAATACTCCAAGTGGTAGATTTGAATTTCTATTAGGTAGGAATGATAAAATTGGAATTGTTGATTATGCTCATACACCTGATGCCTTAGAAAATATTCTTTTAAATATTTTAAAATTTAAGAAAAATAAAAAGCTCATCACAGTTGTTGGAGCAGGAGGAGATAGAGATAAACTGAAGAGACCTAAAATGGGTAAAATTGCTTCAGATCATAGTGATTTTGTTTTTTTTACTTCTGACAATCCAAGAAATGAAAATGAAAACGACATAATATCAGATATTCTCGAAGGTGTTTCGAAAGATAATTATGAAGTTGAAATAGATAGAAAAAAAGCTATAGAAAAAGCTTTTAATAGATTTAACACCAATTCTATAATTCTAGTTGCAGGTAAGGGGCATGAAAAATATCAGATTATAGGAGATAAATCATTACCTCATGATGATAGACAAATTATTAAAAAGTTAATTTTATAAAATATGTTATATAATCTATTTGAATATTTAAATAATAATTACGACTTAGCTGGAACAGGTGTCTTTCAGTATCTTTCATTTAGAGCAGGAATGGCAGCTATATTTTCTTTAATAATTAGCATTTTATTTGGTAAAAAAATTATAAATATTCTTAGCAAGTTTCAATTATCAGAAAATATAAGAGATCTTGATTTAGAGGGTCAAATAGAAAAAAAAGGGACACCAACAATGGGTGGAATTATAATCCTAATATCAATTCTTATTCCTACTCTTCTTTTTGCAGATCTCGATAATATTTATATTCTAATAATGTTGTTAGTAACTTTCTTTGTAGGATTAATAGGTTTTATTGATGATTATTTAAAAATAAAAAATAAAAATAAAGATGGTTTACAAGGAAGATTTAAAATAATCGGTCAAATAATTATTGGAATAGTTGTTTCATATATAATTATCACTGATGAATCGATAGTAGTAAGAAACTTTACAGAATCTATATCTCAAGAAAATTTAAAAGATGGAATTGAACATATTGATACTAAAGATCTAATTACAACAATTCCTTTTATTAAGGATAATGAATTTGATTACAGATGGCTATTACCAGAATTTCTTCATGATTATACATGGTTGATATATAGTTTAATTATCATATTTATAATTACTGCAGTTTCAAATGGAGCTAATATAACTGATGGTTTAGATGGTCTTGCAGCAGGTACCTCCGCTATAGTTGGAATTACATTATCAATATTTATTTATTTATCCGGAAATATAATATTCTCAGATTACTTGAACATTCTTTATATACCTAAAATCGGTGAACTAGTTATTTTTTCCTTTGCATTTGTAGGAGCATGCATTGGTTTTATATGGTACAACTCATATCCTGCTCAGGTATTTATGGGTGATACAGGTAGTCTTTCAATTGGAGCAATCATTGCAGTATTAGCAATCATCGTAAAAAAAGAATTGTTAATTCCTCTTCTTTGTGGAATATTTTTGATTGAAAGTTTATCAGTAATTATCCAGGTACTATATTTTAAATATACAAAAAATAAATATGGTGAAGGTAAAAGGCTTTTCCTTATGGCTCCTTTACATCACCACTATCAAAAGAAAGGAATTCATGAAACTAAAATTGTTGCAAGGTTTTGGATGGTTTCTATCTTACTTGCAATTATGACATTAGCAACTTTAAAATTGAGATAAATTGATTTATTGGTTAAAAAGAAATATTCAGGGTGATAAATATATTTGGTTAATAGCTATAACTCTTTCAGTGATAGGCTTACTTGCAGTATATAGTGCTACTAGTCTACTTGCATTTCAGCAAAAAGGTGGTAACACTGAATTTTTCTTACTTAAACATTTTTTATTAATTGCATTCAGCTTTGTTGCAATGTGGTTTGCTCATAAAATTGATTATAAGTATTATTCAAAAATTTCATTGATTGGGTTGTATGTTTCTATACCACTTTTATTTTTAACATATAAGTTTGGAGTAAATATAAATGAGGCATCAAGATGGATTAGTATACCAATTATAAATATGGCTTTTCAACCCTCTGATCTTGCTAAACTTTCTCTAATAATATATTTGTCAAGTTTTCTTGCTAAAAAACAATATGATTTAGAAAATATTAAAACCTTAATTATGCCATTTGTTTGGATAGGTTTAATATGCATGTTTATAGCACTAACCAATTTATCAACAGCATTGATTCTTGGAGCTACTTCAATCTTATTAATGTTTATTTCCAGAGTTAGAATTTCTCATTTATCTCTTTTGATTTTATTTATTTTATTAAGTGGTTCAATTGCGTTATTAACTGGCCAAAGGGGATATACTGCAATTAGTAGGGTTGAAGATTTTATAAATAAAAAAAATTTACCTTATCAACTCGAACAAGCCTACATAGCTGTATCAACTGGTGGTATTTTTGGTAAAGGTCCTGGAAATAGTAATCAGAAAAATTTTCTTCCGCAATCATCTTCAGATTTTATTTATGCTATAATAATTGAGGAATACGGTTTTATTATGGGTATTTCAGTCCTTTTACTTTATTTAATTTTATTATATCGTGGGCTAAAAATATTTATAAATTCTGATAGACCCTTTGGTGGATTATTAAGTGCTGGATTGAGCTTTGCTCTTGTGATTCAAGCAATAACTAATATGTGTGTTGTTGTGGGTTTACTTCCAGTTACAGGAGTAACATTACCTTTAGTCAGTATGGGAGGTACCTCACAATTATTTACTGGTATCACAATTGGAATAATATTGAGTATTAGTAGAGAAAATAATAAAGAAATAAGTTATGCATAAGCCAAAGAAAATTATTTTATGTGGAGGAGGAACAGGAGGTCATATTTTTCCAATGTTGGCAATAGCTGAAGAATTCAAAAAATTAAATCCTGATAATCAAATTTTATTTGTAGGCTCTAGTGATAGAATGGAAATGGAAATAGTTCCAAAATATAATTTCCAAATTTATGGATTATGGATTTCTGGGATTAAAAGGTCTTCAATTATATTAAATATAATATTTATAGGGGTTCCATTTATTTTAAAAAATTTTTTACTTCCATTTAAATTAATTTTTTCCATAATAAAATCACTTTATATTTTATTAAGACATAAACCTGATTTTATAATTGGTTTTGGTGGATATTCATCAGGTCCATTTTTATTAATTTCTAATTTTTTAAATTTCAAAACTGCAATCCAAGAACAAAATTCTTTTCCAGGTTTAACTAATAAAATGTTATCAAATAGAATAAAATATATTTTCACTGCATATGAAAATTTAAGTGATACATTTATAAAAAATACTGTTTTTAACTTTGGAAACCCAATTAGAAATTTGAAATTTAATTCAAATAAAAACTCTCATGAATATTTTGGCTTGGATAAAACAAAAAAAACAATTTTGGTTTTAGGTGGAAGTTTAGGAGCAAAAAGTATTAATGAAAGTATTCTAAATAATATTTCCTTAATAAGGGATTCTTCATACCAAGTTATATGGCAAACAGGTAAATTTTATTATAAAAATATTTTATCAAAAAATATTAAGGATAATAATTTAGTGATAAAAGATTTTATAGATAGAATGGATTTTGCGTATAATGTTTCTGACATAATTGTATCTAGAGCAGGTGCAATTGCTATTTCTGAATTATGTGTTATATCTAAACCATTAATACTAATCCCTTCCCCAAATGTTGTTGATGATCATCAGACAAAAAATGCAAATGCAATAGCAGAAAGAGGAGGTTGTATAGTAATAAAAGATTCTGACGCAAAAAACACAATGATAAAGACAGCCTTTGATTTATTTGAAAATAAAACTAGGATGAATAAAATGAAAGATTCGTTAATGAAATTAGCATCTCCAGATGCAACAAAAAAAATTGTTAATAAAATTTATGATTTAATATGATTAATAAAATTATTAATTCATTAGTTATTTTAATTTTGATAGTCTCTGCTTTTTCATTTATACATCTGTTTAAAAAAAAATCTAATTCTAATTTTAGTAATTTAATAATTGATGTAGATAGTGCTTTTTTAGATAATGATTTTATAAAAACGTTTTTATCTAATCAAATTTCATCAGATTCATTAAGTGTTAATTTTAATGATTTAGAAAATAAGTTTGAATCTATTTCTTATGTTGAAGATGTTGTGATCTATAAAGATTTAATTGGAAATTTAAATATTGTAATAGAACAGTATATTCCAATAGCTAGAATTGTTTCAGGTAAACTATCTAACAATTACATAAATAATGAAGGTCACGTATTTCCTATATCTTCTAGATATTCAAAACGTGTTCTTTTATTACATATGAATGAAGAATTTTCAACAGATAAAGAGTTTACTTCATCAAAGTTTGGAAAAGATTTGTTAGAAATGATAAACTTTATTAATAAAGATGAGTTCTTTTCTAAAATAATTTCAGAAATAGAGATAGTTTCTAATAAAAATATTGTGATTCATCCACAATTTTCAAAACAAAAAATTATTTTTGGGTATCCCGATAATTTGGATGAAAAGTTTGAAAAAATAAATATTTTTTACAAAAAAATTGTTCCAGCTAAAGGTTGGAATACATATAGAACAGTTAATGTAAAATTTAAGAACCAAATTATTTGTGACAAAAGCTAGTAAATGGAAAAGCAAAAAAAATATTATACGGCATTAGATATTGGAACATCAAAAATTTGTGCCATTATAGCTGAGAAAAATGAAAATAATAAGTTATGTATAATAGGATTTTCTGAAACTGATTCTGAAGGTGTATCTGAAGGAATGATTCAAAATCTAATTAAAGCTACATCTAAGATAAAAGAGGTAGTCCTTAAAGCTAGTGAAATGGCAAATGTGCCTATTGAAGAAGTTAATGTAGGAATTGCAGGGAAACATATAAAAAGCTTCAGTACCCACCATTCTATTGGTTTACAAAATAATGAGAATGAACCAATAGAGATAAATAAAACGCATGTTAAAAGATTAGAGGATAGATCTAAGATGGCTGTAATCCCAACAAATCACAAAATAATTCATAGTATGCATCAAAAATTCACAATTGATGAAGATCATGATTCTGTAGATCCAATAGGGGAGTATGGAAAAAAATTAGAGGCAGATTTTCATATAATTAGTGCTAACAAAGTAGATATAAAAATAATGGAAGAATCTATTAGGAGATCAAATGTTAGCTGTAAAAATTTAATTTTGGAACCTTTAGCATCTAGTCTAGCTCTGCTTGATGAAAATGATAAAGAGGATGGAATATGTCTAGTTGATATTGGCGGCGGTACAACTGATATTTCAATATTTCATGATAATATAATCAGGCATACTGCAGTAATACCTTTAGGTGGAGACATAGTTACTCAAGATATTAAAGAAGGGCTAGGATTACCTAAACATCATGCAGAAGCACTTAAGATTAAGTTTGGTAAAGCTTTATATGTAAAAAGGCCAGTTAAGGAGTTTGTGAAAATAAAGGGTGAAGGTCAAAGAGAAGATAAAAAAATATTATTAGATAATTTATATAAAATTATCGAAGCTAGAATGGAAGAAATTTTTGAAAAAGTCCATCAAGAAATTTTAAATAGTGGAATGAGTGAAAAACTTTCTGCAGGTATAGTAATTACTGGGGGTGGATCTCAGTTGTTAAACTTAAAACAGCAAGTAAAATATATTACAGGTTTAGATGTGAGAAAAGGGTATCCTTCATCATACTTAACTAAATCTGATATTGTTAACCTTGAATTTCCAAAATATTCAACCTCAGTTGGATTATTATTATGGGATTATATTAACTCTCTTAATATTTTGTCTCAGAATAATAATATTTCAACTAAAAAACCTTCATTACCCAAAGTCAATAATTTTGGTAAACTTGTTACTGAAAGAATTAAAGGTTTTTTAAAGGATGATGATCTTACTGAATTTAAAGATGAAAACTTTTAATTAGATATGGCTTTTGAATTTGTTGTTCCTTCTCATCATAAATCAATTATAAAAGTAATAGGAGTAGGTGGAGGTGGTAGTAATGCTGTAAATTATATGGATTCTATTGGTATTAGAAACGTTGAATTTATTATTTGTAATACAGATATACAAGCTTTGCATTCCTCTAATGTAAAAAGCCAAATCCAGATTGGAATGGAATTAACTAAGGGATTAGGTGCTGGTGCTAATCCTGAGAAAGGAAGAGAAGCTGCTCTTGAGAGTAGTCATGAGATAAGAGAGTTATTAAGAAATGATGGAACTAAAATGTTATTTATTACAGCTGGAATGGGTGGTGGTACAGGAACGGGAGCAGCTCCAGTTATAGCTAAAATTGCTAAAGAACTTGATATATTAACAGTTGGTATTGTTACTTTACCTTTTGATTTTGAGGGAAAATCAAAGATGGATAAAGCTTTTAACGGTGTTGAAGAATTGAAAAAAGGATGTGATAGTGTAATTACTATTCTAAATCAAAGATTAATTGAAATTTATGGTGATTTAAGCCAATCAATGGCTTTTGAAAAAGCAGATGACATAATTGCTACATCAGCAAAATGTATTGCAGAAATTGTTACTATACCTGGGCAGATAAATGTAGATTTTGAAGATGTAAATACTGTTATGAGAGATGCAGGAACTTCAGTTCTTGGATCTGCTGAATCATCAGGAGATAATAGAGCTCAAGAAGCAGTCAATAATGCTATTAATTCACCTTTACTTAATGATAGAGATATTAATGGTGCAAAAAAGATATTACTAAATATAGTTTCAGGTGGGGGAGATAATGAACTTACCACACGAGAGTTAAATACAATTACTCAACTAATTAATGAAGCATCTTCCTCTAATGCTGAAATGATTTTTGGTACTGCTACTGATGGAGAATTAGATGATAGAGTTAGGGTAACAATTATCGCTACTGGTTTTGAGAATAATGAGAAACTAATAGAAAATTCTGTTGGGACTGATGAAGTTAATATATCTCAAACTCAATTGTTTGAGAAGAATAAGGTTGAATTCATTAAAAGAGACGATAAAGATCCTGTAGAAGAAGTTATTCACAATATAGAAGATAATTACCAGGAGTCGGAAGATTCCTTAGATTCTAAAATACAAGAACCTGAAGATTTAGAGAAAACAGATGAGGTTGTGATAGAAGAGCTTGATTCTGCTGATCCTTTCGAATTTGAAGATTCATCAAATAAAAAAAATGAATATATCTCAAAAAGAAAGAAAAGAGTTAATAATCATAATAATCATAATTATAGTGATGAATCTTTGGAACAAAAACTTGCTATACCAGCTTATAAAAGAAAAAATATTAGTCTTGATGATGAGTCAGGTAGTGAAGAAAGTAAAACTCTAGATTTTACTGAGGAAGATTAATAATTATTTATAAATTTACTCTCACAAATTTTTTTAATAATGAATTTTATTGTTTCGTCTTCATATTTACTCAAAAACCTTAATTCTATAAGTGGTGTTATTACCTCAAATCCAGTTGTTCCAATATTAGAGAATGTTTTATTTGAAATAGATGGTGGTAATCTCTTAATTACCGCTTCTGATCTCCAAACATCTGTGATGGTTGAATTACAAGTTGAATCTAAGGAAGATGGAAGTATTGCAATTCCTGCAAAAATTTTAATTGAAACTTTAAAAAACCTACCTGAACAACCAGTTACTTTTTCAATTGATGATCAAAATTATAATATAGAAATTAATTCAGATAATGGAAGATATAAATTAGCAGGTGAAAATTCTGCTGATTTTCCAAAAGTTCCTGAAGTTATCGATTCATATTCTTCTGATATTAATTCTGATGTACTTAATTCTGCTATTTCAAATACTATATTTTCTACTAGTACTGATGAATTAAGGCCAGCTATGACAGGAGTATTTTTTAAATTATCTTCTACTGGTTGTACTTTTGTATCTACAGATGGTCACAGACTAGTAAAATATATAAGAACAGATATTAAGGGAGATGAAGTTGATCATGATATGATTCTTCCTCGTAAGTCTCTTAACCTTCTTAAATCTATATTGCCTTCTGACAAATCTTCTAATATCAAACTAGATTTTAATGCATCTAATGCATATTTCTCATATGAAAATATCAAAATGGTATGCAGATTAATAGATGAAAGATATCCTGACTATGAGAATGTCATTCCTAGTGATAATACCAATACCGTTTCAATTACTAAATCTGAAATTTTAGGATCACTTAAAAGAATTTCAATTTATGCAAATAAGACTACTAATCAAGTGAGATTTAAAATATCAGGATCAGAAATATTAATTTCAGCTGAAGATCTTGATTTTTCTAATGAAGCTAACGAAAGAATATCTTGTGAACACGATGGTGATGATATTGAAATTGGATTTAATGCAAAATTTTTGATTGAGATGTTATCTAATATTAATTCTGATAAAGTTATTTTAAAACTATCTGAACCAAATAGAGCTGGTTTATTAATTCCTGACGATATTAATGATAGTGAGGACATTACTATGCTTGTAATGCCAGTAATGTTAAATGATAATGCTTAATTTTTTTCTATTCTTTTTATCGTTCCTATCAAGTTTTTCTAATAAAATTCAGAATACTTCTTGGGTTAATATTAATAATGATATTTATGAATTAAGAATATATTCAGATAACTATTTTACTATCACAAAATATAATTTAGAATCCAAGAAATTTATAAGTACAAAAGGTGGGATCTATTCTATTAATAATGGATACTACGAAGTACTTGAATTTAATTCTATAGATTCCTCATCAGTCGGTGATACATTAAATTACTATAATGTTAAAATTAATTTAAAAAATGATTCAGGAAAAATGAAAATTGATGGAAAAAAATTCATAAAAAACCCTGATGAAAATCAACTTGCTGGATCCTGGTTAATGAGTGGTATCGAAAGAAGGGGAGAAATGAGAATGAGGGATGTTAATAGACCAAGAAAGACAATGAAAATATTAGCAGGAAATAGGTTTCAATGGATTGCTTATGATACTTCAAAAAAAGGATTTTATGGGACTGGTGGAGGAACTTATACTGCAACAGATGGTAAGTATATTGAAAATATTGAATTTTTTTCTAGAGATTCTAATACTGTAGGAAAGTCCCTTGAATTTAATTTTGAATTGAAAGATGGTGATTGGCACCACAGAGGTTTCAGCTCTAAAGGTGATCCTAAATATGAAATTTGGACACAAAGAAAGCAGTAAATTATATTAGCGCATGTGGCGGAATTGGTAGACGCGCTAGGTTGAGGGCCTAGTGACTTATTTTAGTCGTGGAAGTTCGACTCTTCTCATGCGCACAAGTTTACTAGTCAAATAATGAAGATAGTTTCATTGCAACTGTCATCTCTCCACCTATTTTCATCTTCCCTGACATGAAAGCCCCCATTGAATCCATTTCTTTTTTTAAAATTTTTTCAAAATCATCATTATCAATAGTAATAGTACAATCTGCCTCTTTATCTTCATTATTAATAATTATAGGATTAACAGTATCATCAATAAATATGCACCCATCATTGAAAATAAATTTTATTTTTGATTCAATTTTACCTGAACTATTAGAAGATAATTCTTTTATTCTATTTGTAATGTCATTGAGATTCATAGTTTTAATTTAAAATTTTTATTTCATACATCGAAGGCCACCATTTACCTGTAATTATTATTGAATTATTTTCTTTATTATACGCAATTCCATTCATAACATCTATAGTTTTATTATAATTTTTTCTATTAAATATATTTTCAAGATTTATTTCTCCAATAACTAAACCTGTATATGGATCTATAATTAGAATTATATCCTTACCATATATATTACAATATAACTTACCATTAATTGTTTCTAGCTCATTGATATTTTCTACTTTACCGTTATTGTTATAAACTTCAATAGTCTTTTCCAAATTAAATGTTTGAGGATCTCTAAAATATATTTTTTCAGTACCGTCACTCATTAAAATTTGGTTGTTTAATGTTGTAAGTCCCCAGCCCTCAGATTGATAATTAAATTCCCCCTTTTTTTCAAATGAATCTAGATCATATTTAAAACCTTTTTTACTTTTCCAGGTTAACATATAAATAGTTTTATCATGAATTGTTATTCCCTCAGCAAAATAATTATCATCAATTTTTATTTCTTTAATTATATTTCCATTTATTGAATTTATCTTCCTTAGAAATGATTTGCCATATTGACCCGAGCTTTCAAAAAACATATTATTATATAATATTAAACCTTGGGTATAGGTATTTATATCATGAGGTAATATTTTTAAAATCTCATAATTATAAGATTTGGGTTTATCTATTGGATATATATAAATAGATTTTATATCAGTTTCTATTTTATTATTTGATAGCTGACGAATTATTTTAATTTGTTTCTTTCCGTATTTATTAAATCTATTACTTGAAAGCCTAAGTTTTTTATCAAAATTTATAGTATCATCTTTAATAATAACTTTAGAATTTATTATATAATTATTTTCATTTATTGATTTAACTTCAATTAAAATAGAGTCTCCTTTTTTTATAATTTCATTATTAGATGGTGAAAATACTTTTGATAATGATTTAATTCTAGGAGATATAGATTTACTATTTTTATCAGCCTTACAAGAACCCAATAAAAAACTAAAAAATAAAATGATAATTTTAATCTTCATAAATTAGTTGTTTCCCTTTTTTTGTTAAGTTAAATCCAATACCTATCTCTCTATTATCATAATTAATTATAGATATTTTTCTTATCAACTTTTTATTTATTAATGAAGTAAAAGATCTGCTTAATGATGCTTTTGATCTTTTAAGGAATTTACATTCACCACGAATAATTCCTCTTTTGTGATTTCCTTCTTTTCTAAGGTATTTTCTTTTTTTTATCTCAAATTTTTTTCTCTTTTCACTTAAGCTATCAAAAATTGATGATTTGGAATTGAAAAACTTTTCTTTAGGTTTTATTTTAAAAAAGTTGATAATAGGCTCATAAAAATAAATATGTGCATGAGAATTTGAATCTAATTCAATGAAACCAAACTTTGTTTCAAATTCAGTGCTTTTAGATAATTTTGAATCTTTCTTTAATTCCAGTAGTTCATCAATTGAAGAATTAATCAGATCTATTTTATTTTCCTTCTTTATTTTAGTTTGGGAGAATTTTTGAATAGCATCACAATTTATGCTTAAATTTTCATTGTTTAGGTTCTCTAAACATTTCGTTAGAATAAATTTTTGAAGTTTGGATATATACAATTTTATACTGTTATCGTATAAAATTATTTTTTTTATTATTAATTTCCAAAAATTCCACTTCCTCCTTGAAATTCTGATGAATCAAAGTTACCCCTTTGACCGCCTCTTCTCTTATTTTGATTTATTCTGTACTGAAGTGATAATCTAAATTCCTGAGTTCTTCTCCATGAATATTCTCCAGCAGTAAAATAATTATCACCTAGTTTACCACCTCTTTCATACCTTCTTACTCTAGATTTAGTTAAGTCTCTAACTGTGAGAGATACAGTCCCTTTTTTATTTTTGAATATGTCTTTTGATAAACTTAAATCAATACCGTATGAAGAAAGATTTTTTCCTTGAGGTGATTCAGATGGTCCTCTATAATCAAATGTAACTTGTCCCTCGAGTTTATTATTGAACATCTTTAAATTATTACTTAATCGTGTTCTCCAGCTATATGATTTTGCGTAAAATTTTTGAGTTATACCTCCATCAATTGGTTCATATTCACCTTCTGTTTCAGATTGGAAGAAGTTGAAAGAACCAGTAGTTTTTAACCATTTATTATATTCAATGGAACCATTAAACTCAATACCATAAGCATTTGTATATCCTAAATTCATTGGTTTAAAAACTGAATAACCATTATCATTAACATCAAATATTCTTTCTATCACATCTTCAGTGTGTCTATAATATGTTCCTACATAAAAATTACCTTTTTTAAATTCACTTAAAAATCCAATTTCATATGAATCTGTCAGCTCAGGGTCTAAAAAAGGATTTCCAACGAAATTGAATCTGCTATCACCTAGTCCATAAAAAGGATTTAAATCCCAAAATCTAGGTCTTCTTAATCTTTTACTATAACTACCTTGTATAGATTGTTTATCATTAAATTCATAAGTCAAAAAAGCTGAAGGGAAGTAATTTGAATATTTTAAGGCAGTTGTCTCATTGGTATTTATGAGATTTGCAAAAAAGTCAGTGTTTTCATATCTTAAACCTGCTTGATATGACAGCTTACCAGATTGATTACCTATTTGAAAATAAAAAGCATTTACATCTTGATAGTAATCATAAGTATTAGATGGAGGAATTACTCTCCATCTTTCATCAAATAACTGTTCAGCCACATAATCACTATTCATTTTATCGTAGTCTCTTCTGAAGCCTATTTCTAGTTTTCCTTTATTTGAATTAAAGGGTAGGGTGTAGTCTACTCTAATGTTTTCGTCATTTCTTCCTCCTACTTGATTTGTTCTTTGATTTAAATTTATAAGAGGTTCATTGTAACTACTGAAGTTTTTAGAATCATTGTTACTCCATGAATAGTTTAATTTTAAATTATGACCTCTTTTTTTAAAGTTTTTAGTGTAAGAAATATTGTAATTAAAGTTATCACTGATCCTATTAGAATTTTCAAATCTTTTAGTTTCCCCAATTTCTTCTCCTGATGTTGTAAAGTCAGTATATATATTTTTACTGTCTCCATCACTATCACTGGACCTTAACCCGAATGAGAAATTAAAGATATTATTTTTATTAGGGAAATAAGAAAAACCTACTCTTCCTCCAACTGACTTACTATTGCTTTCTCTGTCTCTATCTATATATGAAGAGTATGTTGTATCAGATAGATAAAAGTCTGAATTAGTCCATCCCCCTCCTCTTGATTCTCTTTGACTAAGACTAACTGATCCAAATACAGAAAACTTATTTTTTCTATAATTAAAATTAGTAGATAAACCATTCTGACTAGGATATCCAGTATTTAAGTTAATAGATCCATTTAGACCTTTAAGTCTCTCTTTCTTTAAAATAATATTTAATATTCCAGATGATCCCTCAGCGCTAAACCTCGAAGATGGATTTGTTATAATTTCTATTTTATCAATTTCATTTCCTTGAAGCTGTTTGAAAGCATTAGGTCCATCAAATCCCATCATACTAGCAGGTTTACCATCAATTAATATTCTTACACTTTGTGATCCTCTTAAACTGATATTTCCTTCTATATCTAAATCAATAGATGGAATATTTTCTAATATTTCTTCAGCAGTACCCCCTTTATTACTTAGATCTTTTCCTACATTAAATACTCTTTTATCTAACTTTAGCTCTAAACTACTTTTTTCGGCTCTTACTGTAACTTCGCTTAATGCAGTAGCATCAGACTCTAGAATAATATTTTTTAAATCAATTTCTCTGTTTTCTCTAGTAAATGGAATTGATACTTTTTTTATTTTGTACCCTACATAAGTTATTTCAGCACTTAATCCCATACCATTCGCTCTAGAATTATCTTTTCTTTTTTCACGAATTTTTTCCATCATCTTTCTAGGATTTATTTCGATTTTAAATTTACCATTATCATCTGTTATACCTCCAGAAATTAAAATAGAATCCATAGTAACAATCGAAATTGTGGCATATGATAAACCATCATTAGATTCAGAATCTACTAATTTTCCTTTTACTATCATATTTGGCATTTGAAAATTTTGTCCAGCTGATCCTCTACTCCATTGCGATCTATCCTGAGAAAAGATATCTAGTGACACAAATAGGAGAATAAAAACAAATAAATATTTCATAATTTTAATTTTGATGATTATACGGGGTTAGATGTCAATAGTTTTTAAAACTTGCTTAAAGAGATTTTAAATTAATAAGAAGAACAATAAATAGAAAAGTTCCAAAACTTTGTGCAATACTCATAATTGAGAAATATTTTAGTCCATCGAGTAAATTGAATTTAGTTTGTTTAGTTACAATCCAAAAGTAAGAATCATTAACATGTGATATCATCATTGATCCTGATCCGATAGATAAAATTACCATTGATAGTTCAAATATATCAAAGCCAAAATCTGAAATTATTGGAAAAATGATTGAGCTAACAATTATCATTGAAGATGTGCTTGAACCTTGACTAGTTTTTAGAATTGCGCTACATATAAATCCTATAAAACATATATATAAAATACTATTATTGTTAATACTTAAAAGATCTGGTAATAATAAAGTCAAGTCAGAGTTTTTAATAATGTTTCCATATCCAGCACCCATTGATGTGAGTAATAAAATAGGTAAAAATTCATTAAATGAATTTTTAATTATTGAATTAAGCTTTTTTTTCATTGGAATAAATAAGGATAAGATTACTCCTATAAATAATGCAATTATTGGGTTTCCTATATAGTTGATAAGATTATATACATATGAATTATTATCAATAATTATTATATCACTCATTGTATTTAGGCTAATTAAAAGGAGGGGCACTAAAATAGTTAGATATGAAAATATATTGGGGTTTTTAAATTTTTTAATTCTATTTTGAATCGAGAATTTATCTTTATTTATTAAAGTTCTTGCAAAGAAAAATGCAATTAGAGATGAAGGTATAGAAACTAATATACCTAATATCATTACACTACCAATCTGGTCAATCATATTAAAATTATCAATCATTGCTATAGGTCCGGGAGTAGGGGGGATTAAAGTGTGTGAAGAATACAGTCCTCCTGATAAAGATAAATTCAAACTTGATAATGAAATAGATGAAGATGATGCTATTGATCTTGAAATACCATTTAATATTAAGAATGCAGAATCACAAAAAACAACAGTTCCTATTAGGAGTCCTAAAATATTCACAGAAAATAAAGATTTATTTTGAAAAGAATTGAGAATTATATTTCCAAATCTTTTAATAGAATTTGATTCTTTTAAAATTTGACCTATAATACAACTGAAAAGAATAATTAATCCAATCCCTTTAAATGAATTAATTAATCCTATGAATTGAAGATAAAGAGTTTTTTTAAACCCAATTTTAAGTAAAATCCCAAGAATAATGCCACCTATCAATAAACTAATAGTAGGGTTTAGTTTAAATTTTGTGCTCAGAAGAATAATTATTAAAATAGACAGAAGTAAATAAAAAAGAATAAACATCAGACTTTTTTCAATGATAGTAAATACATTACTGCCATTCTAATTGCTACACCATTCTCTACTTGATCTAATATAATTGAGTTATTTGAATCGGCCACATCGCTATTTAATTCTACTCCTCTATTTATTGGGCCTGGATGCATTATTACAACATCCTTATTTATTTTATCTAATAGTTTTTTATTAATTCCAAAGTAAAGACTGTACTCTCTTAAAGATGGGAAAAATTTATTGTTCTGTCTTTCTAATTGTATTCTTAATACATTAGCTACATCACACCATTCTAGAGCTCTTTCTATATTATTTTCAATCATTACATTCATTGAGCCAATGTGTTTAGGTATTAATGTACTTGGGCCACATAACATGACTTGAGCTCCTAATTTTTGAAGGGCATAAATATTTGATATAGCAACTCTTGAATGAGATATATCTCCAACTATTGCTATTTTTTTATTTTTAATATCTCCAAACTTTTCTCTAATTGTATAAGCATCTAGAAGTGCTTGAGTCGGGTGTTCATGAGTTCCATCACCTGCATTTACTACTGATGTATCTATATTTTTAGCTATAAAATGAGGAGCTCCTGGATTAGGATGTCTCATAACTATCATATCAACTTTCATCACTAAAATATTATTAATAGTATCAAGAAGTGATTCTCCCTTTTTCACTGAACTAACTGAGGATGAAAAATTAATTACGTCAGCAGATAATCTTTTTTGAGCTAATTCAAATGATAGTTTGGTTCTTG
>Ga0315330_10000485_pt1 | contig 24615 bp, 17 predicted proteins | sample M140m34915metaG_FD_203453 | JGI IMG/M metagenome (GOLD analysis project Ga0315330, IMG submission 203453) | Ammonia-oxidizing marine archaeal communities from Monterey Bay, California, United States - M1 40m 34915 | ecosystem: Environmental > Aquatic > Marine > Intertidal zone | place: USA...
CATGATCGACGTCTGTGGGGATCGCGAAATCTCACAGAATGGGGCTAGTGAGTCGCGCCACCGCTGTTCCCAGTCGTTCGTACCACCAACGCAGTTTTTTAGCTGACCGTTGTGACGCCAGTGAAAAATCCTCATTCAGCATTGCTTCGACTTGTGACACGAGTTCAGGGTCACTGATGCCCATCATGATTTCGAAGTTCAAGTGTAGAGAACGATTGTCGAGGTTGGTTGATCCAATCATGGCGAGTTGGTCATCAACCAAAATGCACTTCTGGTGCATGAATCCGGCGTGATAACGATAAACAGGTATGCAGGCTTCTGTAAATTCACTCTCGTAGTGAAAGCCTGCGAGGTAAACGAGTAAGTGGTCTGCTCGGTCAGGAATCAGTAAACGCACATCCACACCACGGGCTTTGGCCATATGCAAGGCGACGATGGACGCCTCATCAGGCACGAGGTAGGGTGTGGAAATCCAGAGCCGGGACTTTGCCGAATTGGCCAGCGAGCAATACATCATCGTTGCCCGCGGTCGAAGATCTGCTGGTCCGGTAGCGCAGCAAATGGAATTCCTGTCCTGTGGCAGATTTTGTGTGGACGCAGTTGTTGGATTTTCTGTGCTTGTCCAATTTGCCTCCGGGAGAGTTTCTCTGGCAGCCCAGAAATAGTCGCCAGCGAAGACGGCTTGTACTTTATGTGTGACTGGTCCAGTAACCTTGAGGCCCGTGTCCCGCCATCGTGATGACTCCTCTGCAGACCCTAGGTATTCCGTTCCAATATTCAAGCCACCGATGATCGCAGTTTTTCCGTCAATGACTACCAGTTTTCGGTGGTTCCGGAAGTTGATCTGAAAGCGGTTGAACCAGCCTTGCCGCGTGTTGAATGGGTGTACCTCTACACCTGCTTTGGTCAAGCGTTGCAGGTACGAATTGGAAAGCCGAACACATCCAACTTCATCGTAAAGCATCCGGACTTTTAGACCCGCTTGAGCACGTTCAATCAGGCACTGAGCCAGTTGGTTTCCGATCTCGTCATCGCGACAAATGAAAAATTCGAGATAGACATACTCTGTGGCCTTCGCAATCTCTGCAAACAAACAGTCAAAAAACTCTTTGCCGTCGATCAGCAGGTCGCAAGCAGCGGCATCGCTCAGGGGTGTATCCATGACGTCAGCGACTTGCTCGATGACAGAATTCTGCGTGGTGCTGCGTGTGTAGCTTTCCGTTCGCAGTTCAGTCTGGATACTTGAGGTCGAATCGTGTTGTCGGGATTCCACTTCGCGGATCACCTCGCGATAGCCATGAAACCTGTTTCGTGCCAGTACCCAGTAAAGCGGAAGGGTGACGATTGGCAGTGAGATCAAACCGACAGTCCACGCAACGGTTGCCTGAGATGTCCTAACGTTGACCAGAGCGTGTGAGATGGTATACGCGACCATGACCATCAGCATTGCCGTGGCAGTACTGCTGATCAACAGCCAGTGATCGGATAGGAAAACGATGATTTTCAGATCATTCATGCTGAAGCCGTAGAGGTTTGCATGAGTTTAGCAAATCCCGCGGCGTTACGGTCCATCGCAGACCGTGTCGTCTTGGAAGACTGAATCAGATGAGGCTTCGCAGTATGGGCTTCGCAGGATCAAGCCACGTGCCATCATGCGTAAATGCTTGGAACAAGTGTTCCAAGCACGCGCTTCACTCGTATGTGTCGACGCAAATTAGAGCGCCAGCAGCAAGCGACTTGGTGCTTCTAGGTATCCGATTACATCGTTGAGGAATCGAGCTGCGGTGGCCCCATCTACAAGCCGATGGTCATAAGACAGGCTCAACGGCATCATCAGGCGGGCCTGAATGGAGTCGTCAGGCATGACCACGGGTAGCTTGCGGCTTCGTCCAACAAGCAGAATTGCGACTTCAGGGACGTTCACAATGGGCGTTGAATACTGACCACCAATGGTTCCCAAGTTACTGATTGTAAAGGTGCCGCCTTTGAGGTCGCTTACCCCAAAATTGCCTCCCCTGACTTTGCCAGCCATTTCCGCCAAGCCACGGGTGACTTCCGGGATTCCCATTGCATCAGCATTGTTCATAACGGGAACGACCAGCCCACGGTCGGTATCAACAGCGACACCGACATTGACATAGTCCTTGTAGATGAGCTGCTCATTTTCCTCATCGATGATTGCGTTGATCGCGGGATTGTGGCGTAATGCCGTCGCGACTGCCTTGATGAGGAACGGCATCGTTGTGAGTTTGAGTCCCTGCGCTGCATAGTCTTCTTTGCTGGATTGCCGTAGGTGTTCCAGGTCTGTGATGTCCGCATCATCGAAGTTGGTTACACGCGGGACGGTCGACCAACTCGCATGCATCTGCTTGGAGATCGTTTTGCGCATTTTGCTCATTCGTTCTACGCGAATGGGCCCAAAATCATCAACGTCGGCAGTGCCCGGTAAAGACGCTGCTGCCGCTTCTGTTTTTGGTGCTGGCTTGGTTGCACTTTTCGCAGTTGGTGTGGCACTTGCCGTCGCTGAGGTCGCACGTGCAGATTGACTCGCAGAGCGAACGACCGATAACACGTCTTCCCGGGTGATGCGTCCATCGGCGCCACTGCCTGGCACCTGGCTGAGGTCAACTCCGACTTCTCGTGCGAATCGACGAATTGCCGGTCCAGCCGGGATTACAGTTGTTGAACTTGCTGCAGCTACAGGCTGTGAGGTAACCGGCGGTGTTGCCGGTGGCGGTGTTGCGGCAGGTGGCTGAATTGCCGGCGCTGGGCTCGCAGTTGCGGGTTGAGCCACTGGCGCCGGTGCGGGTGCAACGGGAGGCTCAGGAGTCGCGGGCTCTGTAGCGACAGGTTGCGGAGTCGCGGGCTCAGGAGTCGCAGGTTCCTCAGTCGCAGCGGCGGATGCTTCAGCCGCTTCCACTTCCAGAATGGCACCACCGATAGCAATGGTGTCACCTTCATTGACGAGGATCTTTGTGACTTTTCCGCCAACACTTGCTGGTACAGGAACTGTCGCTTTATCGGTTTCCATCTCGACGATGTCTTGGCCTTCGCTGATGACATCACCAACGGCGACAAAGATTTCAAGGACATCACCCGACTCAATACCGTCGCCAAGTTCGGGTAGGTTTACTTCAGTAGACATTAAGCTTCTGGGATTTCGCAGTGGGAGTGTTGGTCGGAAATTCTGAGCGGCGTGTAGTGGCCTACACACCAATCATCAAGCAAAGTAGGGATCAGTTTTCTCGGCATCATAACCCAGTTCGCTGATCGCATCTTGGACATCTTTTGGAGTCAAGACACCAGCTTTCGCAAGGCGGCTGAGGGTCGCAATCGTGATTGACTCGGCGTCGACTTCAAAGTGTCGTCGCAGTGCCTCACGCGTTTCGCTTCGCCCCATGCCGTCTGTTCCCAGCACGTAGTAGTCACCGGGAATGTAAGGTGCGAGTTGTTCGCCCAAAGCTCGGACGTAATCACTTGCTGCGATGAACGGCCCCTCGACACCATCAAGTACTTCTTCGAGATAACTTTTTCGTGGTGTCTCGGTGGGGTGCAACAGGTTCCAGCGTTCGCATGTCGCAGCATCACGCCGCAGTTGCGTATAGCTGGTCACACTCCAGACATCACTCGCGATCTGGTATTTCTCGGCAAGGATTTCCTGAGCGGCAAGTGCACTGTTGAGAATCGCACCGCTACCGAAGAGTTGGACTCTTGCGCGGGCATTGTCAACGTCGCGCGACTTGTACCGATACATCCCCTTGATGATCCCGTCTTCGCATCCCTCAGGCATTTCAGGATGGTCGTAAGGATCGTTTTCTGACATCAAGTAGTAGATGCATTCTTCACCCTCCTGATACATCTTCTTCAGGCCTTCCATGATGATCACCACGACTTCATAAGCGAATGCAGGATCGTAGGAACGGACCGTTGGAAAGGCGATAGCGTTGAGCAGGCTGTGTCCATCTTGGTGCTGAAGACCTTCACCATTGAGTGACGTTCGGCCGGCAGTTCCACCAATCAGGAATCCTTTGGCTCGCATATCAGCGGCTGCCCAGATGAGGTCTCCAATGCGTTGGAAACCAAACATGCTGTAGTAGATGAAGAACGGGATCATGTTGATGCCGTGCTTGCTGTAGGCCGTCCCGGCTGCATTGAAACTGCTCATCGAGCCAGCTTCCGTGATGCCCTCTTCAAGAATCTGCCCATCTTGGGCTTCCTTGTAATAGGTCACCAGCTCGGAATCGACTGGTTCGTACAACTGCCCTGAGTGAGCATAGATACCAAACTGTCGGAACATGCCCTCCATACCAAACGTCCGGGATTCATCTGGGACGATCGGTACCATGTACTTGCCAATCTTCTTGTCACGGCAAAGAGCGATCAGTGTCTGGACCACCGCAAAGGTCGTGCTCAGGTTTTTGTTTTCAAGTTTCTTGATGACTTTGCGATAATCATCCAGAGTTGGAACTTCCATCGTCGGGTGTTCAGTCGGACGACTAGGAACAGGACCGCCCAGTAGCTCCCGCCGTTCCCTCATGTACTTGACTTCCTGGCTGTTCTCTGGCGGCTTGTAGAAGGGAGCCTTTCCTACTTCTTCATCACTGATGGGGATGCCAAAGCGTGTGCGGAACTCAAGTAGTTCCTCCTCGTTCATTTTTTTCTGGTTGTGTGCAACGTTGCGACCTTCACCCGCTTCACCTAATCCATAACCCTTTACTGTTTTCGCAAGGATGACGGTTGGTTTTCCGTTGTTGAGCTCGGTCGCTGTCTTGTAGGCAGCATAAACCTTCTCTGGATCATGTCCGCCGCGACGCATCTTTTCCAGCTTCTCGTCGCTGTAGTTCTCAACAAGCTTGAGCAGTTCCGGGTACTTGCCAAAGAAGTGTTCGCGGATGTAACTGCCGGGCATGCCGGTGTACTTTTGGTATTGTCCATCGACAACCTCATTCATGCGTTTGGCTAGCAGACCGGTCGTATCCTTTGCCAGCAGGTGATCCCAGTCATCTCCCCAGATTACCTTGATTACGTTCCAGCCAGCTCCGCGGAAGATCGATTCAAGCTCTTGGATGATCTTTGCGTTGCCACGCACGGGGCCGTCGAGTCGCTGCAGGTTGCAGTTGATCACGAAAATCAGGTTGTCCAGTTTCTCCCTGGCTGCCAGTCCGATCGCTCCCAGTGTTTCGGGCTCGTCGCATTCGCCATCGCCAAGGAAAGCCCACACCTTTTGTCCTGAAGTGTCTTTCAGCCCACGGTCCAGAAGGTATTCGTTGAAGCGAGCCTGGTAAATCGCCATGATCGGACCCAGACCCATCGATACCGTCGGGTACTCCCAAAAGTTTGGCATCAGCCAAGGGTGTGGGTAACTGGATAGCCCACCGCCGGGTGATAGTTCGCGACGGAAGTTCTCAAGGTTCTCTTCAGTCAGCCGACCTTCGAGAAAAGCTCGGCTGTACATTCCGGGTGACGCGTGACCTTGGAAGTAGATCGTGTCACCTGAGTAACCATCTTCACCACGGCCTTTGAAGAAGTGGTTGTAACCAATTTCATAAAGTGTGGCGCTTGATGCAAATGTGCTGATGTGGCCACCCACGCCACCGCCACGATTGGTCGCGCGGACAACCATGGCCATCGCATTCCAGCGGACGATGGATTTGATGCGGCGTTCGATTTCACGATTCCCAGGAAATGCCGCCTGATCCTTCACGGGGATCGTGTTGACATAAGGCGTCTTGGTGTCCTCGGCCGATTGGATGCCCTCTTCAGCTGCGCGATCTCGCATCTGTTCGATCAGGAAACGTACTCGGTCTGGGCCCTTGCTCTTCAAGACATAGTCCAAGGATGCAAGCCACTCACTCGTCTCGGTAACATCGATGTCGACGTCGGTTACTGGTTTAGTGAGCTCGCCCAAATGTTGCTCTACTTCTGCTTTGGCAACAGTTTTCGATTCTGACATACTCTGGTTTTTCCTCGCGTGATGCGTGGCCGCCGATAGAAGCGGTTGATAATTATAAATAAGTTCGGATCACCCATGCTTGGACTGACTCGCTGGCCTTCCGCTCTTCGGCCAAAGATGGCTCGCGCGGAACACGCAGCGAAAGGTCGATCATCCGTCGACCCAAGTTTGCGGTCCGAAGTGTCGAGGGGACACCTCGGCTGCAAACGCTGCTAACCCGCCAACCGATGGGTCGATGAGCTAGGAAAAATAAGTCCAAACGGGCGTTCAAAGGTAATTTTTCAAGCCTCCAGAGTAGCCTTTTTGCATAGAAATCAGCAAGAGCGAGCGTTCAGTGGCGTGTAATTTCCCGTTAGGAGAGCAGTGAGGCGTGAAAATGGGCAATTTGCCAGCGTCTCGACAGCTGTTCGGGGGGTGTTTCCCCCATTCGGACCGACTCGCCGATATTCTTCGCAGCCACAATGTTTGACTTTCAGCTCGCAATGCCGCTTCCGTGTACCTGTTCTTCCTCCCTATCCTGTTACGGCAGCTTGGCCATCCTTTTCCCTATTTTTACAAAGGTAGCAACGTGGACGATCAAACAAAGAATAAAGCCATCATTGACGAGTTGATCAAATCCTATTTTATGGAATTGGAGACCGTCGTTAATTACCTCGCAAACAGTGTCAACTTGGATGGCGTGCGTGCGGAAGAGATCAAAAAATCATTGAATGCTGACGTCACAGAAGAGCTCACTCATGCGACTCAACTGGCGAATCGAATCAAGACGATTGATGGAGTGATCCCGGGCAGTTCGAAGTTTGTGCCGGTTCAGACATCCCTCCAGCCGCCTGCCGACACGACCGATGTGGTCGCTGTCATTAAAGGTGTGATTGATGCTGAAGAGGCGGCCATCACGCAGTATGAAAAAATCATTCGTTTGTGTGATGGTTTCGACTTTGTGACGCAAGACTTGTGCATCACTTTGCTCGCTGATGAGCAGCAGCATCGACGTGAGTTTGTGGGCTTCTTGAAAGAGTATGAGAAGTCTTGATCTGTACGGCGAGCCAGCGGCTTGATTCGATCACAATGGGATATGACTTGCGGCAAATTTCGCAGCTGCAATCAAATCCTGGAGATTTAGAGGCGACTTGGATCGATAACTTTCTCGTTAGATGAGACGTTTGTGTCAAAATCATTTCACGCCACTAAGGCTGTGGTTACTGGTTCGTCCAGTGGAATTGGAAGGGCGATTGCGATCGCGCTAGCGAAAGCTGGCGTCGAGCAACTGGTGGTACATTACCGTTCGAATGAACCAGGTGCTGTTGAGACCGCTGACGCCCTGCGAGACGTGGGTTGCGAGCCAATTCTCCTGGCGGCTGATCTTGCTTCAGTCGAGGGGCGTCAGGCTCTCGTGACTGGTGCGTTTGAATCACTCGGTGAGGTCCAGACTTGGGTTAACAACGCTGGTGCTGACGTGTTGACCGGAAGTGCGGCGGCGATGGATTTTGAAGGCAAGCTGCGGTACTTGCTTGATGTAGACGTCACGGGGACCATTCTCTTGTCTCGGACGATAGCCGAACGCTTAATGGAGCAGTTCGAGCCGGCGTCCAGTTCTCTTCCCGCATCGATGGTTTTCATTGGTTGGGATCAGGCACTTGAGGGGATGGAGGGTGATGCCGGGCAAATGTTTGGTCCGATCAAGGCAGCTGTGATGGCCTTCGCCAACAGCCTGGCTCAGACATCCGCTCCTCGTTTGAGAGTGAACACAATCGCACCGGGCTGGATTCGAACCTCGTGGGGTGAGACTACCAGTGATTATTGGAATGAACGCGCGGCGGGGCAGTCGTTGATGGGCCGCTGGGGCAGTGGCGATGACATTGCCAAGGCGGTGATTTACGCTGCAGATCCCGCTAATACCTTCCTGACGGCTCAGACGATCCAGCTCAACGGTGGTTTCAGCCGACGTTTCTAAGGCCGCCTGTGATGGTGAATCGTGCTGCTAGCAAGGCAAGTCAGTTTTCTGCAGGTCAGCAGTGCCAAGCTTTAGGCAGTGTCAGGCATCAGTTTCCATCTGAAGATGCATCCACACGTCGGATCGTCATTTCGATCGCTGAAATCAATGCCTTCGCTTTATTTAAGGTTTCTTCATATTCAGCGGTTGGATCTGAATCGGCGACAACGCCACACCCAGCTTGCACGTGGACTACGCCATCTTTCACGACCATGGTCCGCAAGGCGATGCAGGTATCCATGTTGCCTCGATAATCGATGTATCCCACTGCACCTCCGTATGGGCCACGGCGGTGCGGTTCAATATCATCAATCACTTCCATCGCTCGGACTTTGGGAGCACCTGACACAGTGCCAGCTGGCAGACATGCTTTGAGGGCATCAAAGGAGTCGACGTCTTCTCGCAATTTACCTTGCACTTCGCTGCTGATGTGCATCACATGGCTGTATCGTTCGACCACCATGACTTCAGTCAGATCAATGGTGCCAAATTGAGCTACTCGGCCAACATCGTTTCGTCCTAGGTCGACCAACATTACGTGTTCCGCACGCTCTTTGGGGTCAGCCAATAGTTCTTCTTCTAAAGCCTTATCTTCTTGTGTGGTTTCACCTCGTTTGCGTGTACCGGCAAGTGGCCGCACGGTGACGACTTGTTCATTCACTCGGCACATGATTTCAGGTGAACATCCGACAAGCTCACAATCAGGGGTTCGCATATAGAACATGAAAGGACTTGGATTAACGACCCGCAGAGAACGATAAATTTCGAATGGATCGACGTCAGTGCGAACGGAGAGTCGCTGGCTTGGAACTACTTGGAAAATGTCACCCGCTCGTATGTATTCCACACATTTTCGAACAGCGTTTTCAAATGACTCTTTTGAAAAATTGGATGTTATTTCCAGCGGGTTCTGTTCACTGGTTTTTCGCCACTGGTCAGGATTCCAAGCAGATCTTTGTTCGGGTGCCGCGTGTGACAAGCTGGCAATGGTCTGGTCAACCATTTCCATTGCATGGTGATACGCCGTCTCAGCGTCAGCTTCTGAGTTAATCTCCCTGCAGTCCGCTAGGGAGACAACGGTGATTGTTTTTTCGACATGATCAAATACGCAGAGGGTGTGGTAGAAGGCGAAGTCGAGGTCTGGCAAGTCGCGGTCATCGGCAGGCGGATTGGGCAGGTTTTCAACGTAACGGACCACGTCGTAACCCGCATACCCAATGGCACCGCCGACAAAGGGTGGTAGCCCCTTCAGTTCAGCGACTCGAAAGTGAAAGTGAGTACGAAATGCATCAAGCGGATCTTCTGCCGTTGTTTGTGAGCAAGTGCCGTCGACAAGTTCCGTGACTTCGATTTGATTCCGCTTGGCAGAGAATCTGCGGATGGGACCTGCCGCCAAAAAACTGTAACGCCCGACTTTTTCACCGCCGATGACGCTTTCAAACAGGCACGCCGGACCACCATCATCCAAAAGCTGAAATGCGGTCACAGGTGTGAGTGTGTCGCTCAAAAGGCGGCGGTAGACGGGTACGAAGTCATTTTTCGTCGCGAGTTGGGCAAATTGTTCTGCGTCAGGGATATGCATCTAGGACCAATGATTCGTGCGTGCAGGGTGCAAGGAAACTGCGGATTCGAGTTTCGTGAATAGGCTGGTTCCGCGTCAAGTTTATCTTCCGCATTGAGCGGCTTTGCGTGTAGGGGAGGACTGGCGTCTACCCATGACTGTATGCTACTCAGCGAAGTCCAAGCCGGTTCTACTGGATTGTGAGTTAACGCTGGTTGCGTTGACACCACCCTTGGCAGCGATAGAATCCCTCAGAAGGGACGCTTACTCCTTGAAACCACTAGGTTTAGGGCAATGGCGGCAATCAGGAAACACAGATGAAGTGCCAATACTGCGAAAAGCCCGCGACATTCCATATCACCGAACTGACCGAGCCTGATGGGCCGCAGGTCATGCATTTGTGTGAAGAGCATGCACGGGGATTTCTGCAAAAAGAAGCTGCTACACCAGCCGCTTCGATTGCTGGAGCATTGGCAAAACAGCTCAATTTGGGTCAAACCAAGCAAGAACTTGCTGAACTGGATCAGAAAGAGTGTCCGGTATGCGGCATCAGCTTTTTTGAATTTCGGAATACGGGAAGGCTGGGCTGCCCATTCGACTACACCCACTTTTCGGAAGACCTGATTCCGTTGTTGACCAATATCCATGACTCAGTCGAACACTGTGGAAAACGTCCTCGCCGTGCCGCTGCAGCCGATTCGCACGCCGAGTTGATTCAGCTGCGCCGAGAGATGGAAGAGGCGGTTGAGCGGGAAGATTACGAACGGGCTTCGGAAATACGTGATGAACTGCATCGTATCGAAGAGGCCGGCAGCACCGAACAACATGCCAGCGAGGAAGAAGAGTGATTCGAGATTCGGATTTTGATGACCTGGCGCACAAGTCGGGCGAGTGGTTACGGGGCACAGGTCCCGAGTCAGATATCGTGATCAGCAGTAGGATCAGGCTGGCTCGAAATCTTGCCGACTTTCCGTTTATTCGCCGCTGCAGTGACGAAGATCGGGTCAGCATTGAGCGGACGATCCGAGCAAAGATGGACTCTATCGATGACTGGCAAGACGTCCGTTATATCGACCTCGAGCAGCTATCTGAGATCGATCGACAGTTCTTGGTGGAACGACAGTTGATTAGCCGAGAAATTGCTGATGCGGAGGGGTCCCGAGCCGTTGCCATTGACCCCCGCGAGCAATACAGCGTGATGATTAACGAAGAAGATCATCTGCGCATCCAGGTGATGCATAGTGGCTTGGATCTTAAGTCAGCTTGGCAAAGCATTGATGAGTTGGATGACAAGCTGGAAGGAGCAATCCTGTATGCATTTCATCCGCAATTCGGATACTTGACTGCCTGTCCTACCAATGTGGGAACCGGATTGAGAGTCAGCGTGATGCTGCATCTACCGGCTCTTGTGATCACGCGGCAAATCGACAAGGTTTTCCGCAGCATGCAACGCATCAACGTGACAGTGCGGGGGCTTTACGGGGAAGGGTCGCAATACACTGGCGATTTCTATCAGGTAAGTAACCAAATCACGCTCGGCCATCGGGAACAAGATCTCGTTGCACTTGTCGGAGATGATGTCGTACCGAGAATCATCGAGTACGAACGCAAGGCGAGGGATTTCCTGGTCAAACAGGGTCAGCAGGATCTTCACGACGATGTAAGCCGGGCTCTAGGTATTTTGAGTACTGCCAAGAAAATCAGTAGTGAGGAAACCATGCATTACCTGTCAAAGGTACGGATGGGAGTCAATCTGGGGCTCATTGAGGACGTACCTGTCGGCACGATCAACAAATTATTCATCCATACGCAGCCAGCTCACCTGCAAAAACTGCAGGGTAGGTTGCTTGGGTCTTCTGATAGAAACGTGGAGCGTGCGACTTATTTGCAATGTCATTTGAGTGGGAAACTCAGCGACGGCGAGCTGAATTAACCAGTATTCCTCGAGTCATTGGCCGTTTTGTGCCGTGTTGGGGAGATGGCAATGAGTCCCGAGAAGGTTGATCGTCATTACTGGTCGGGCTGTGTATAATCGGCGGACTCGCCGTGTGCTTCAAGCAGTGTGACACACGGTCTTTTTGAAGATCCAATGCCTTATCGCCCCTCTGCAGGAACCGTCCCTCGGGCCGGAATCGTAACATTCGTTAGGGTTATTTGTGCCGATGACCGTTATTTGGCATAAGCTTTGACGTATACCATTCGTGACTCCGAGAGACTGGCGTGAGCGAAGAGACGCAGCTGATTGACCTCGCCGTCCAAGGTGATCGCAGCGCATTTACTGCGTTGGTGGAGATGAACCAGGAACGCCTGTTTGCTTCCATGATTCAGGTCACAGGGTCTCCTGATGAAGCCGAAGAGGTAGTCCAAGAGGCATTCATTCGAGCCTTTCTCAAGTTGGATACCTTCCAAAGAAATAGCCAGTTCTTCACCTGGCTGTACCGAATTGCCTTTAATAGTGCCCTGACTCGAAAACGCCGTAACCGAGCCCGCGTATCTCTCGACCATTGGCGGGAAAGTAACGGGCTTGAGGTCACTGATCCCGCAGATGCGGTTGATGAGCCCATGCTAAGGCAGGAACGAGTGAATCTCGTACGTGCCGCGATTCAGATCCTATCGGAGGATCATCGTGCGATCCTTGTGCTACGGGAAATGGAAGAACGGTCCTACGAAGATATCGCTGAAATACTGGAGATATCGATCGGCACGGTGCGCAGTCGATTAAGCAGGGCTCGTAATCAACTGAAGGTCACGCTTGAAGCGATGGAAAATGAAGAGGAAGCGATGCCGGGATCTGATTCACCAAGTTGAGGTCATTACTCGACTCGAGGACTCAATCGCACGTTGCGATAGCGAACACTGGTATGGTCGCCCTGCAGGTACAAAGGACCGTCTCGCAGAACGTCTCCGAATAAAGCCCCACCAGTCGCACCCATGACGGGCTGATTGTCGATGACAAGTTTTCCATTCAGGCGTACTGTCATGTGACGGTCGACAAGTGTGAGATCGTAAGTCTGCCATTGACCGCCGGGCAAGCCAGCGTTGGTGGTAGGTGCGATTCGACCAAAAATCGCGCCGGGGCCACTGATCCCTTGCATTCGACTGTCTCGGTCGACAACTTGTGCTTCGTAAAGACCGCGGACATAGACACCGCTATTGCGCTGTTTGCCGATGTTAAACTCAATATGAACCTTGCAGTCACCAAAGGTACGAGTGGTGCGCAAATTGCCAAATTCGCCGTAAGCGCTAAAGTCGGATTTCGGTGTTTCGTTAATCATTTCGCCGCCTTCGACTCGCCAGCCATTTTGAGCATCTGTGGGTTGCAATTGCCAGCCGCTGAGGTCGTCTCCATTGAACAGTTGGATCGGCTTGCCAAATTGAACTTTGGATAGGTCTGGACGGGGAGGCATCGGAGGGCACCTGCGTCCCTGTGCAGATTCCTCGTTCGCATTGGATGTGACTGTGATAGTCCCGTCCTTGACGGTGGCAATGTACTTCGTTTTCTTTGACTTGCGACTGCGTGTTAGAACTAGCGAATCATCCAGTAGGGCAACTGTCCCCACTGGCTTCGCGGATCCAACACGCCACATTAGATTCGCTGCTAATCCCTCTTTGTTTTTTGTGATCTCAAGCCAGCCTCCGTATCCATCCTTGAAATCGAGGAACCAGGTTCCAAGAAAAGTTGAGATCTTGTTGGACTCAGTGGTTGTTTGCGGTGTGCTTGCTTCGGAGATCAGTGGCTCTGGTTGATGGTTCATGAAAGCTATCAGATCTCTTAGTTCTCGATCTGTCAGCGTATCAACAAGGCCCTCTGGCATCATGGAAGTATGCAGTTCTTTTCGTTCAATAATATTTTCCGTTTTGAAGACGCGTTCTCGACCAGTGTTGTCGCGGTAGACTTCATTTCCGCCGCCACCGTCGCGGAGCATGATGCCGGTGAAAATGTGACCATCGGCGGTTATTAGCATGCGTGGGAAATATTGTGGGTCGACATCTCGGCTTGGTTGCAGGATCGAACGCAGGATTCGGTCCGGTGATCCCGCATTTGAAACAGCAGACAAGTCAGGGCCAACAACACTTCCTCTGCCTCTGTGGCGATGACACTTTGAACATGCGCCAACCTGCGAGTGATGGAAAATTCTGCGACCGGCCTCAGGGTCAGCCGGCTGTTGAATCTTTTTTAGTCGCTGTTGCCAGGCGGCTGTTTCGGAGGGGGCAGGACGCCCTTGGCCAATCATCTCTGGTTGCAGCGTCGCGTTGATCAGGTCAGCAGACTCTGGGTGACGTTTGCCAAGTGATTCTAGTGTAGTTCGCTGTTTTTGATTCAGTTCGCAGTAACGAAGAGAGCGTACCGCTTCCTCGCGAACCGCGCGGGACATTGACTCTGTAAGTTCGACTAAACGTTGGATGTTTTCGGTGGATGGTTGGGCCAGCCCTGCGATCGCATCCGCGCGTATGTCAGGTGGGGTGCTTGGGGTCTCGGCCAAATCAAACAGCAGTTTTCGGGCATCATCTGTTTGATTGGCAGACAGGGCCCGAGTCAATTCCCGCAGAATCTCCTCGTCACCCGTGGCGATCAGCGACTGCCAAAGCGGTTTCTTAAATTCATTGCTTTGTGGGTTCAGCAGACGCAGTGCGTACGCACGCACCCGGGAAGGTGCGTTTTTGTCACCAATCCGAGCAATCAGCATGGCCGGGTCAGCGACACCTGCCTCTGGGTTTCCGGCTAAAGTGTTGATCGTCGCCAAGGCTGCTTCGAATGATTTGTAATCGAGTTTTGGATTTGAGGCCATCGATTCGACTACGTCACGGAAATCATTCAGGCGAGATTCCGATATCCATCGCAGTGTTTCAAACCGTATCTCCGGATCATCTTTCCCGAGGAAATAATTGACCCAATTTGTGTTGGTTGGATCGATTCTTCGAAGAGCCACCAGCAGCGAAATTTGATCGTTTGTTGACAAATTGTTTGCTTCGGCGTGACTGATTGACGCAATCTTTTTGCCAAGTGCGCTGATTGCAGCATGGCCTAGGAAGCGATCTTCGGAGCGACAGAGTGCGAGAAGTTCTTTCGTTGAAGCAGTGTGTTCGCCGTCCAGTAAGTTTTCGGCGAGTGTTGCTTGTGAAGTCTTTGCTCGAAGTTTCATCGAACCGAGCCACGCGGCTGATTCTGGATTGATTTCTAGCTTCCAGACGCGTCCTCGTCCATGGAGTTGGTAAGATCCGAATACCCAGTCGGTGAGGTAAAAAACAGTCGGTGTCACTTGCGTAATGCAGGTTGGGCGAAAATGTTTTCCACCATTAATTAATGGTATTTGCTGGGTGGTGAAGCTGGCTCCCGCATCTTTCAAAGGGTAGAAATCAATCCGGTGATCTGTCCACGATGGAACAATCAACCCATTGCCAAGTGGGGCGATACCACAGGGGGCTTCGGCGATGCTGTGAAGCATTGGTAGAGTTCCGCGAAGCTCGCCATCCCAGCACACAAAGGGATGGAAAGCAGCATTTCCGTAGTGACGTTGGTAGCCATAGTCGCCACCCTGCACCACGTGAAGGAGTCGGCATGGGGGCCTCGCCCCTGGATCGTTCTCTGCAGTAAAAATAGCACCGTCCTCTCGCACGCAAACACCAAACGGGTTCCAAAAACCTTTCGCGATGCGGGCCAGTTGTTTTCCTTCGGGGGTGCAGCAGAAAATTCCACCCTCGCCGGTCCCGGTGATCGTTTCTTGATCTGCTCCCTTCAAGGTCCACGACTTCCAGAAATTTTCGCCCAACGCAAAAATCAGGCGGCCATCCGGGTGCCATGCCAGGCCGCTTAAACCGTTGTGAGGGTAATCGGCTTCCGTCTCCAGTTGAGCGAGTACTTCGACTTGGTCTCCCGATCCATCGTTATTGGAGTCTCTGACTCGTAGTATCCTGTCTCGCTCTGCTAAGTACACCCAACCGTCAGACCCAAGTTCCAAGTCCATCGTTGCTGTGGTCTGGTTGAAAAATACGGAACGCGTACCGTCTGGTTGAAGCTTGACGATCTCGTCGTGTTCTGGACCGTCGTAGTCTTCCGGGCGAAAATGCGTATGACTACATACCAACCAAATGGTGCCTTCTGAATCAACATCCAAACCTGTCGGTGTGACTACATCAGGGTGCTCAGCGACGAGCGTCAACTTGACGCCCTTCTCTGTAAAAATGAGTTCAGGGTTGAGTTCATTCGGTGGATCCGCGAAGCAGGTGTAGGTTGCCAGCGGCAATATGAACATGAGTAACGCATTTGCAACTCGACTCATTGGAATCCCCGAACGCATATTCGCGTGCGAAACGATTTTCCTGATGTTCCAGTGAGTCCAGTTGCCGCATCTTAGGCTTTGCCGAGAGCCCTTCCTTCTTCCCCTATAAGCGGCCACTCTGTCCGAACGCTCCTCTGGTGAGGTTGTGTTTAAGGAGTGACTCACTGCGAAATTAGTAGCCGCGGTGGTTGAAGATGAGCCAGCAAAAAGTTGACGCTGGATTAATTCAGAATCGATAGGCCGTGACATGAGTGATCGTCTTGAAGTTGAGGCTAACGGTGACTGGGCGGCAGGCTGTGACTGGGTGGCAGGCTGTGACTGGGCGGCAGGCTGTGACTGGGCGGCAAGCTGTGACTGGGCGGCAGGCTGTGGGATTTGTGCGGGATCGATGTGTCAGTGCTGTGCCGCGGCGAGACGTTTTCTGCTGTGCATCGGTGCCTAAATTGTAGTGGATCACGTTTCAATTGTTCTCAAGAGATGAAAGAACGACGCATTATGTGTAGAATCGACGGAAACAGTACGTTCATCCACTCTCTTGCTGACACATCCATCATGACACGATTTAATATTTTTCTGGCGTTGGTTTTTGTGGTCTCTGTGTTGCCCCAGAACAGCTTTGGTCAGGCAACTGCCGAGGGAGAGTGGATTCAGCTTTTCAATGGAAAAAATTTGGACGGTTGGACCCCGAAAATTCGCTACCATGACCTTGGTGAAAATTACGGAAATACATTCAGGGTTGAGGACGGATTACTGAAAGTTGGTTATGAAAAATATGACGGCTTCGGAGAGCAATTTGGGCATTTGTTTTTCAAAGACAGTTTCTCAAATTACCGGATGCGGGTGGAGTATCGATTCGTAGGAGACCAGTGTAAGGATGGTCCCGGTTGGGCTTTGCGGAACAGTGGCGTGATGGTTCACGGTGAGAAGCCTGAAAGTATGGCGAAAGATCAGGATTTTCCTGTCTCGATTGAAGTGCAACTACTGGGTGGAGACGGCAAAAGCAAGCGAACCACTTCGAATCTTTGCACGCCAGGTACAAACGTCGAAATGAACGACAAGCTTTTTAAACCGCATTGCACGAAATCGTCCTCAAAGACTTATCATGGTCCACAATGGGTGACTGCGGAGATTGAAGTACGCGGGAATCAGGTCATTAAGCATTTGCTTGACGGTGAAGTCGTGCTTGAATACACCAAACCGCAGTTGGATGATCGTGATGCACATGCGAAGACGCTTGCTGAGAAGGCTGGTACGAAAATGCTCAGTGGTGGCACGATTTCGCTTCAGTCCGAAAGTCACCCAGTGCACTTTCGCAAGGTTGAACTGATGGTGCTGGACGGCAAGTAAAGGCGGGGTGCTGTAAATCGGATACGTGATGCGATTGTTTTACGCTCTCTAGCTGGGGGTTTTAGCCAGCGAAGATTGGCCTACCGTTTATTTCTTGCTATGGATGACGAGGAGGTGCGTTCGCCCGAGTTTGCTGTTCTTTTCAAGAAACAGTCGTTTTGAGAAGTTTCGCCGTGGGTAGTTGAATGGTGTGGGTGCATACACTCACGCATGCTTGTGGAACCTTATTGGTGACCATGCGTAGAATCAAAGTATCAAGTCGACTTGTGTTGGTTTGATTCGGGAGTCACCAATACTTTTTATGCACAAGGGGCAAAGATGCCATGTCGCAAGCCTTGATTAGCGTTAGCCCGATGGATGGAGAGGTCCTTTGGCAAGGAGTCACTGCTGGTGAGCCAGAGGTCCGTAAGTGCATGGAAAGTGCAGCAACGGCACAGGGTGCTTGGCGTTCCAAATCGATTGAGGAACGCACCTCGATTGTGAGGCGTTTTGGCGCGGAATTAACTGCGAGACGGACAGAAGTTTCGACTTTGATTAGCCGGGAAGTTGGCAAGTTGGCATGGGATGCAGACGGAGAAGTCGCGGCAGCGATTGCCAAAGTTGAAATGTCGATTCAAGCTCGTGAACAGCGAGCGGCTGATGTGCAGATTGAGGCCAGTCATCCTTCAGGAATCACGATCCAGCGTAAAATTCGATACCAACCGGTTGGGATAGCCCTCATCTTGGGGCCTTTTAATTTTCCACTTCATCTTCCGGGGGGGCAGATCATTCCGGCATTACTTGCGGGAAATGCTGTTGTCTTTAAACCGAGCGAACAGGCAATGGCCGTTGCTCAGTGGATGGTCGACGCATGGTATCGTGCCGGGCTTCCTCGAGACGTCTTGCAGTTGCTGCCGGGCGCGGCACAAACGGCCAAGCTGGCGATCGACGCTCCTGAGGTATCCGCGGTTTTTCTAACTGGTGGACGCACTGCAGGTGATGCGATCCATCGACAGTTGGCTGGCCGACCAGAAGTGCTGCTCGCTTTGGAGCTGGGGGGGAATAATCCCATCGTGACCATGGATTCTGTTGATCCTGAGATTGCTGCAAATATTGTTTCATTCTCCGCGTTTGTTTCAGCTGGGCAGCGTTGCACGTGTGCTCGTCGTGCTTTGTTTCTCAAATCAGCAGCAGCTCAGAATCAAATCGATGCCTTGGTCAGTCAAGCTCGGAGTTTGCGGAGCGGCTTGCCATTCAGTTCACCTGTTCCACAATTAGGACCACTCATCTCTGAGACCGCAGCCTTAGGGGTACGTCAAGCCTATGAGCATCTGGTTGGGCTTGGTTGCAAGCCGTTATTAACATCGGCGGTCTCTCAATCATGCAACTCATTGATTGGGCCGGCGATCGTGGATGCTACTGGTCTACCTGCCGATGCGGTTCGCGAAATGAATGAGATGGAGTGGTTTGGACCGCTTCTGGTGGTACAGCAGGTGGCTGACTTTGAGACTGCGTTGGAAGCAGCCGCTCATACTCCGTATGGTTTGTCGGCGGCGCTGCTCGGAGGTACAGAAGAGATGTTTGAGCAATTTGTTAATTGTGTTGGAGCCGGGGTTGTAAACTGGAATTCACCTACGACTGGGGCGGCAGGCGCGTTGCCATTCGGTGGATTAGGAGCCAGCGGTAATCACCGCCCAGCTGGATTTTTTGCGATCGACTTCTGTTGCGATCCGATCGCTTCTCTTGAGCAGTCAGTGCCAGTGATGGCGGATCCTTGGAACGTCGTGAAATGAATTTCGTCGACGCACAGATTGATCGAATCGTTGGGCCAACGCATCACTTTGGTGGCTTGGGCGTTGGGAACGTTGCTTCGCAGATGCATGCCGGGCAGATTTCTAATCCACAAGCGGCGGCTCTTCAGGGGCTCGATAAAATGCGTTTGGTGGCGGGGTTAGGCGTGCCCCAGTTGATTTTGCCACCTCAGCCGAGACCAGACTTCGAGTTGTTGAAAGCTCTTGGGTTTACCGGTGACCCGGCGGAAGTGCTGCAGTCTGTTCTGAGCAAGGATCCTGCTATTCTGTCGGCCGCAGCCAGTTGTTCAGCCATGTGGACAGCTAATGCTGCCACGGTCACACCCTCCTGCGACAGAGATGTTGGCTCTGCTGTCATGACGGTCGCAAATTTGAGTGCCAGTCTGCATCGTTCGATAGAGGCAACGCGTACTCAAAGGGAAATGGCTGCGTTGTCTGGAAATGCATTTGACGTGCGTCAGGCGTTACCTGGGGGCGCACCGATGCGAGATGAAGGTGCGGCGAATCATATGCGTTTGTCAGGGACTGATGGTCAACCAGGGTTGAATGTGTTTGTGTATGGTGATGGTTCACCCAAACCACAAGGTCATTGGCCACGGCAGACGAAGGCCACCGGGCAGGCGATTGCCCGAAGCCATGGTTTGCACGAAAATGATGTGTTCCATTTGAAGCAGCATCCCAAAGCGATTGATGCTGGAGCATTTCACAACGATGTCGTGGCTATGAGTCACCAAGATTTGCTCATTCATCATGAATTGGCTTTCGCTACTGAAAGTTGCCAAGAAATTGAACGGCTGCAACGTCGATTTGAGGCTGTCGTGCAGAGCCCTTTGCGAGTCTTGAATATCAGTGCGAAAGAGCTGACATTGGATGATGCGATCAAGAGCTATTTTTTTAACAGCCAAATAGTCACAGTGTCGCAAGCGGGAAAGACGACGTGGACCATCCTTTGCCCAGTTCAAGTGCAGCAGAATCCAGTCACGAATGAGCTAGTGAAACGCTTGTGTGCTGAGCAGGTTTTTCATGCTGTTCACTTTGTCGATCTTGGGCAGAGCATGGATGGTGGTGGTGGGCCGGCGTGTTTGCGTTTACGAGTTCCGTTGTCGGAGCAGGAGCTTGAGTGTGTGGCCGCTTCCGCATTCTGGACTGAAAGCCGTGATTCGGATTTGCGTGACATCATTAGTGACCGTTATCCCAGTGAGTTGAAACTCGCCGATCTTGCCAATCTTGAAATCTGCCAGAAGGCTCTGGAGACTCAGGGATTAATCGCGAAATGCTTGGGGGGGAATCCTGCCAACGCGTAAGCTTTTTGCAATCGCTGATTGCTTCGTTCATGGCGAACAGCTGTACATTGCGTTTGTAACATGCAATACCATTGGGGGCATACGCGGCTGCAGGCAAACGTAATTTTGCCTCGGTGTCATCGCCATTGATGCGACCGCCATTGATGCGACCGCTAATGGCACCATTTCATGCGTTATTCAGAGGGTCGTCCCGTCGCTTTGACAAGTCAGCGTAGAATTCGGTACGACGATCATTGAATCGATGAATCACGTGTTTGCCAGGGACACGTTCAATTCGCTTATTTCTTGCCAACTCGAGGTCGATCTCAGCTGTCAGGACTTGTTCGTCCGATCTGTCAGTGCTGGCCAACACGATACCATCGGGACCGCAGATCGAACTGCACCCACAAAAACCGAATCCATTCTCTTCGCCGACACGATTGGCAGCGGCGAAAAAAAGATGGTTTTCCATGCTGCGTGCTGGTGGGACGACTTCTGCTGTTCGTGAGGCACCATTGGGCCAGTTGGTACCTAAGGTAATGATGTCTGCTCCCTCGAGCGCAAGTAGACGCATTGGTTCTGGGAAGGAACAGTCGTAGCAAATCGCCATCCCTATGTTTGCGGACCCGGCCTGGTGAATCTGATAAGGAATGTCACCTCGGTCAACAAATCGGTCGATACCCAAGTGGGGAAGATGGATTTTGCGATAGTGGCCGATCATACCCTCGGGGCCGAATAAGGCGTAAGCATTGAACAAAAGGTCGCCCGAGCGTTCCAGAAAGCCGAGTGTCAGGCTAAGGTCGTGCCTTGCGGCAGCTTTGATCAACGGCTCAAAACGCGAGTCATTCAGCTCCATTGCATGAGGTAAAGCCTCATCCCGACTGTCGTACGCGTACCCAGAAAGCATACACTCTGGGAATACAACCAGATCAGATTTTTGCACTGGTGCGGTATCCAACCAGCTCAAAACACGCTGGATATTGGCGGGGATATTAGCAAAAGTAACATCTGATTGAACGCAAGTTAGCAACATTGAAATAGCCGTTATTGTCGCGGAACTAATGAGGGAAGCAAAGTATTATGAACGATTCCATGTTCGACTACGACCTACTTGTGATTGGAACAGGCCCCGGTGGGGAGGGCGCAGCCATGCAAGCCGTCAAAGGTGGGATGCGTGTTGCCGTCGCTGAGCGTTATCGACAGATTGGTGGCGGGTGTACGCATTGGGGAACGATACCCAGTAAGGCGTTGCGGCACACGATCACTAGCACCATGAAGGTGCTAAATAATCCTACTTACCGTGAAATGGGGATCAACACCCGACCAACATTGGAGCAGTTGAAACGCGGGACCCAGGCAATCATCGGGCGTCAGGTTACCATGCGCCAGTCTTTTTATGACCGCAACGGGGTACCTGTGTTTCGTGGTCAAGCAAGATTTGTTGATGACCATGCGATTTCAATTGATGGTGATGAGCCTATCCGCGCCAAGCATTTTGTCATCGCAACAGGGTCGCGGCCCTTTCATCCTCATGGTGTCGATTTTGATCACGATAGAATTTATGACAGCGATACCGTGCTGGGGATGGACAAACGACCTTCGTCGATTTGCATCTATGGTGCGGGCGTGATCGGAACAGAGTACGCATCAATGCTGAGGAATCTGGGGATCAAGATAAATTTGATCAATACGAGATCGAAGTTATTGGAATTTCTTGATGATGAAATTATCGATGCGCTTTCTTATCACCTCAGGGATCAGGGGGTCATTCTTCGGCATGACGAATCAATGGAGAGCATTGAGGGGAGCGATGATGGTGTCATCCTGCATCTAAAGAGTGGCAAAAGAGTGAAGACAGATGCGCTGTTGTGGGCGAATGGTCGCTCAGGAAATACTGAGGATCTGGGGTTGGAAAATATTGACATTGTCGCGAACAATCGTGGGCAAGTGGAAGTCGACGATCAGTTTCAGACTGTCATTCCCCATATTTATGCCGTTGGCGATGTGATTGGGATGCCATCATTGGCTAGCGCTGCCTATACGCAGGGACGTGCTGCTGCAAATCACATGCTCGGTCATGTGGACGGAAACCTGCGGATTTCAGATTGCCCCGCTGGGATCTATACAAGTCCCGAAATCAGTTGCATTGGACAAACTGAGCGCGAGTTGACTGCCGCGTGTGTGCCCTATGAAGTTGGCCAAGCGCAATTCAAGAGCCTTGCGAGAGCTCAGATCACTGGGGAAACCGTGGGGATGCTAAAAATCCTGTTCCACCGTGAAACACTCGCTTTACTTGGGGTGCATTGCTTTGGGGCGAATGCGTCTGAGATCATTCACATTGGCCAAGCTATTATGAATCAACCAGGCGAGAGTAATACGCTGAAGTATTTTATCGAAGCTACCTTTAACTACCCCACGATGGCAGAAGCTTATCGTGTGGCAGCGCTCAACGGCTTGAACAGGATTTTTTAGTTGCTGATATGCAGGTCAACGGCATGCTGATGGGCCATGTCGAGCTAATAGCTTTTCCCGGCATTGTCTTGTGGTAAGCAGTCAAGTCAGGCCGCTGGTTCAGTGGCGTCCATGGTCTGAGATGGCTGTGAATCAAGAGCCTCTACTACAGCACAGCCACAGGAATCACTCCATACGTTGACCGAGGTCCGGGCCATATCCAAAACCCGATCCACAGCGAGAATGATGCCCTGCATTTCCAAAGGCAAACCAACTGCCTGCAGGATGATGACCATCATCACTAACCCAGCATGCGGGATCCCTGCAGCTCCTATACTGGCCAATAAGGCGGTGATTGCAACAATGATCTGTTGCGACAAAGGTAAGTTGTATCCATAGTGCAATTGAGCGATGAATAGTACGGCGACCGCTTCGTACAATGCGGTTCCATCCATGTTGATGGTGGCTCCGAGCGGCAAGACAAAAGAGCCCGTTCGGTTACTGATTCCGGCTCGCTGTTCAACACTCGTTAATGTGATTGGAAGTGTGCCATTGCTGCTCGCACTGCTAAAAGCTGTAAGAAGTGCGGGGGACATCGCTCGTGCATATTCAAGCGGGTGGCGTTTGGCAACAATTCTTAAAATTAGTGGAAGAGTGATGCAGGCATGAATGAGCAGGGCAGCCGTCACGGTTAGCACGTACCATCCCAAAGATTGAAAAACACTGCTTCCCTGCGTTGCGAGCACGGCAGTGATCAAGAAAAAAACTCCAATGGGTGCCAGCCTAATGATCGCGGTTGTGATCGCCATCATGATTTCAAGCCCGGCGTTGGTCAGGTCTTGGATGCGAGCGGCTGTTGTGCCTCCAACGCGCACCGCAAAAACCCCGAAAATGATGGTAAAGGCAATGATGGAGAGGAAGTTGGGCTGTGTGATTGCGGCGATCGGATTTGAGGGGATGGCAGCCTCGATCTGGGCAAACATGACGTCGATGAGTGATGTCTGATGAGTTTCGTTGATGCTTGGAACGTCAGCGGCTGGACTATTTGTCGTCTGTAATCCGGGGCGAATCAGATTGACAAGCAGCAAGCCTGTCAGGATGGCAAGAAGACTCGTCGTCAGGTAATAGCTCAACGTTCTCTTGAACATTTTGCCAACACCTTGTCTGCCACTCAGGCTGAGGATCCCGGATAGCAATGACGTAATGATGAGTGGGACTGAGACCATTTGCAGCATGCGCAGAAAGAGCCCGCCAATCTTTTTGCACCAACCGCCAATCTGTTTTGCTAAACTTTTGCCATGTTGGTTGTAAATTTGGCTCGCCAGTGGATCTTGCTGAGCTAATTGCTTGTAGGTTCGAATCCCGTCGCTTGACCTTGATGAGGGATCAACGGTGACGATGGTTTCTTGGTCCTTATCGCGATAGCGAATGACTGTCCGCGAAGATGAGTCTTTCACCTCTGCCTCCACGATGCCAGCCGGCAAGTCAGACGTCACTGAGACCGAACGTTCTGATGCCGCCATGTTCAGAGCAAGGCCGATGCAGCAACCTGCTATCATCCCGATCAGGATTTGCCAATGTAACGCTAGGTTTCGCATGCCGTGATTCTATCCTGTGCTCAATGTAGTTCGTCGGTCGCGATGACATACGCGGTCGCGTGCGTACGGCATGTGGCGAGGGAGACGTGGATTTTTTCGATGCCAACTTGCTCAGCCCAGATCGCGGCAGCCCCACCCAATGCGATGGAAGCACCCTCTCCCTGCCGTACCACTGTTTCAATGTCTGTCCATTTTACGCCCTGATTGCGACAACGCATCGCTTTCATGGTTGCTTCTTTTGCCGCCCAACGCGTCGCAAAATATTGATTGGCATTCGCTGTCTTGAGGCAGTATTCAACTTCATTGGGAGTGTAGACCCGATCAAGGAATTGCTCGCCGTGAGTCTCAAGCATCTTGA
>Ga0315330_10000487_pt1 | contig 24604 bp, 10 predicted proteins | sample M140m34915metaG_FD_203453 | JGI IMG/M metagenome (GOLD analysis project Ga0315330, IMG submission 203453) | Ammonia-oxidizing marine archaeal communities from Monterey Bay, California, United States - M1 40m 34915 | ecosystem: Environmental > Aquatic > Marine > Intertidal zone | place: USA...
GCCGGGGCGGGCGCGGGGGCGCCCGCGCCCGCGGGCGACCGGCGGGAGGAGTGAGAGGTGCAAGGGAGCTGCGCCGAGAGGCAATCGTGCGGATCAGAAGCAGACACTAACATGCACGTCATGTGATTTGGTTGCAGGGATGAGTTTTTCAGTGTCTTGTTCGTCCACTTCGCCATACTACGGCCGATCGAACGGGACGGCTTCTGTTCGAAGAGGCGGATCCTACACGAAGCAACTTTTTAAGAAAACTGGAATACCAAGACCGACAGCACTGCCCCGCGACTTGGCGAACGAATTCGTGTTCATCAAATTGGGAGAAGACGCTAAATTCAATCTAGACAGATTGAAAGCAAGTTTTTTTGACTTACGTCGGGAGTCAACGAGAGGGCGTAGGTCTGTGTTTGTGAGGGATTACCTTTGTCCCTTTCTGCGCGACCTTCATTACAAGACAGGGAATGGATATACTGGCACTGACAACAGGTGGTATGTCGTTGCGAACTTACCAACGGAGACGGACAAAAACCCATGGACGTTTCTGGATTTCTTTGACAATGAGCCCTATACGATCTGTCTTTTTCGTCTTCGCGAGCACAATACTGGAACGTTTAATTCAATTGTTGAGATCAAGAGTACCGAGGCGGCAAATGCGACATTTTATCGCACTCTGAAAAGGTTTTCAGAGAAAGATGAAGTGGCTCAGATTGATGCGAAAGAGATCAGAACTGTGGTCAAAAAGGTTCAGAACTTGATACATGCCAAGCAGGAAATTTCCAGTGGTATTTCTAGGGAAGAGGGTTTGTTTTCCACTTTGGAATTCAAGAGACGGTACTTCAGCGTATTCGATGACTTTGTGGTGGATGTGACGGATGCGAAGGACAAGAATATCGATCCGGTCTTCATGAAAAAAGAGCATCGCATTTCACTTGGCGCTTACTTGTATTCTACAAGGGATCCTAGGCTGTCGTTGAAGCAGATGCAGCAACTTTCACTCCTTGACATCTCGACTCAACCGCGCGTCACGTATGAAGACATGAAAGAAGTACAAGACTCGGATATCACGGAGGCCGAATTTAAAGAATTTTACGAACGTTCAATGAATTCGGCGACATTTGAATTTCTTCAGCGAACAACCGTTTTCGATAAGTTCATTCTATCTCAGACGATTTTAATCATGAGCAGTGTCGGTGCTCTTCTGAATATGGGGCTGCTCAGAAGTGAACTTCGACAGTTCGAATTTAACACCAACCTTGCAGTGTGTACAATGATTGCCTGCAAGTTCCATGAGGAGGCGTTTGTAGTCAGAGAAACGTCACAGGCTTTCATGAGGATGCTTTGCATAATTGCCTGCCTTGGACACGATGTTGACGAGACCAACTTTAGAAGTGTCGTATATAGGCATCCAGAATCACAATCAGATCCAATTTTCGAGATGAAGTCGGAGATCGACCTTCAAGATTATCGGAAAATAACATACAAAACAGGAGTCGAGTTTAAAAAGAACGGAACTCCAGTGACGGCCGAGAATTTGCGCGATATGATGAAACTCTTCAAAATGAAGGAGATTGAATTCATGAAATGCTGCGATTTCGGATTCTTGAAGGTATCCAAGAATGACGAAAGTCAAAGGCCGGACTTATTCCTGCTTCGTGTACTTGAGCAACAGGAGAGGTACAGACCAGTTATGGAGAGGGGTGAATGCTGGAATGCGAATCTTTTGATTTTTACGAATAAGGTACCACAACAAAAGGCAAAACCAAACAAGGACGACGTTCTCTACGGACCAGAGTTGAATCGAAGGCAAATGTCAAGTCAAAGCCAAAGACGTTGGATCCTGCCATTTTCGAAATCTCACAATTCGGAAAATTGGGATGCAGTTTACAAAGAGTGCAAAAACGACATCAAGTTTCTAGATTATTTGGGAGAACTTAAAGATGAAGCTTCCGGGTATTTTTCAAATATTCTGAAAGAGGTCAAAATTCGAAAGGAGTTGGATTTTGCTACGTTGATGAAGCCAGTCGCTGATGACATTAAAAACATTTCATCGATGGATCTTCAATCTTTCTTCAAGGCAATGACCTCTAACACCAAATTTATGGCCTTATTTTCTCACGTATTAGGAAACGTGTTGACGATGCTCACTCTTTTTTCACAGAGGGATTGGCATGTAAATGCTAATATCAGGCTGGATAAGTTCAGAGCAGCATTCAAATACGACCCGTTCGAAGAGTGGGAGTACGATAAGAAGCGAGAATGGTTGAATGACCCACTCAAGAGTACCAATATAGAAGACGAGTTTGCTGGAGACATCCAAGAGAACGAAGAATTGCTATTTTTGCAGCCCTCGCTGCTTTTTATGTTGAAGGAGTTGATGGTTGTACTGCTTTTCAGAGAGAAAAAGCACCTCGAGAACCAGTACGGAATCCGCGACATTAATTACAGGTTTCAAGAACTCGCGATTGGCCTTTCTTTCAACATATTCGCCGGCAAGACGATGAAGTTTGACTACCACATCCAGGCCGACTCTCCACGGCAAGCAATCACACTCTTGAAAATGACAAGAAAAGACTTTCTCGAAAAGAAAGAAAAGACGTTCTGGAAAATGGTCAACGAAAACGTACGAATGGTACCATTTTCTCTTGGATGCTCTTCCACTGATTTCGAGGTTAAATGCAACGAAGAGACGCTGGTTTTTTACGGCGAGGAAGCCTACTTTCGTGACATCTACTTCAAGCCAACTGCAGTTCAATTCCTTGGTAACGACAAGTGGCTAAAGGTGATGGGTGATTCATCAATCATAAAGTATGCAGTGACAACGACGAAGTATAGTACCAAACACACCCACGAGCAGATTCAGAATCTTCAAAGCTTATTCGAAAGATGTTGTATCTACACGGAGATTCTGAAGCTGCAAAGCTGCAAACTCCCAGATTTAGAATTCAATTTGGACCCCGTACGTGTCAGTCTTTCATTTCAAGTCAAGAACGCACTATTCGACAAAGAAGGCAAATGTGACATCACACTTCATCTCAAGAATATGCTTACGAAATGGAATATTTTTGAGTTTTTGGACGCAAACACAGGGGGGAAGAGAAAAACGTTGCAGAAAACTCTGAGAACCTGTCGCTATGTTTCGGTCTTTACGGACAGGGAGTATGAGCATTGCTGCATCAGCTTTTTATTCTGGCTCATGGGAAAGGGGTGCTTTTTCTACGTTGATCCGACATTCCTTTGCTACCTGGCAATATTTCTAGCATCCAGGAACTTTCTGAAAGGCGAATGCAGCAAGCACAATCCCACGTGTACGTGTCGTTTCTACACCGATACAGACGGGGACGAGAATTATGAGGAAGACCCTTGCTGTCCGATGAATGAGTGCAGCAAGTTCTTCTACGACAAGAAAGAAGAGGCGGCGTCAGAGGCACAGTCTAAAATTATGCATACATTGAAGGCAATGGGAGACACCTTCATCAATTCACACAAAGACTTCCCCAAAAAATACGTATTTGGGACATAAAGTCAGTTTAGGTTTCATTTTACTTTTGGTTTAGTTAGGGTTCTAGTCCAGAACATTTAGAACGGCATTTACGGTCTGGCATTGATTTAATAAATGTGGTCGTTATCGTACTTTTTGTTTCTGTTTTTGACCAAGTCATCCCATTTTTTTTTTGTCAATTCTACCATTCTGAGCTTGTTCATCCGAACTATTCCTTTATGACCCTTCTTTTCAAAAAAATCAAAACAACGAAGTACTAAGGAAAGGTGGTTGCGCTCTTTAAACATATTATACGCGTGTGTAATTGAAATCGTATTTTCTCTGAAACAGATATTACATAGGTTTCTCATTGCCGGACACGAAGAGTCGGAATGATATGAGGTCAAGGCAGAATTACAATTGCCACAGATGTTTCGATAATGTGCCATTACCAAATCTTTTGCTTTTAAATTAGAAAGTGGAATGTTTTGCAGTATCATTTGATTTGGTATTGACTCAGTTTCAAAATTTTCGTCTGTTGTTCGTTCACTGTCTACGCTTGTCAATAATACATCATATTGTTGCACTCTTTTAAATGTCCCTGGAAGACTTTTTAAAATTTTGGAATGAGTTATTTTTCTTACCTTCCAAAGTTGCCGTTTTGTAACTATTTCATTTCCAATAGAACTCCTGAATGAAAGGCACAAATACTTTGCCTCTTTTGAAATTTTCAATTTGAAACTATTCAACCACGTTGAAAACCAGCCTTTCTCATACAGACTTGCACTTGGAATGCATTGTTGTATGTCTATTTGTGGCATATCAGTGCTCTTCAAACAACTACTGTACATGTACACAACTTGATAGAGTTCCTCACTGTGTTTTTTGACCTCGGCGGGTATGTGCACAGGTAACATTTTCGCATAAATAATTTCCAAATATTCGTCAAATTGATTCATAAGAACTTTGTTGGTTGCTTGCAGTTTTAAAATTGGTGTCAAAACTTTTGGAGAAATGTATACATTGCCTACGATCATTCTAGAATCGATTATTTTTTCCAATAATAAAAACAGAATGTCAAAATCGAACAAGAAACATTTTTTGGTCTCTGTCATTTGTTAGTTCAAGTAAATCAAGAGTGTAAACAGTAAAAATACAATTTTCTTTGGTTTTGTTTAAATTTCATAACAAAAATTACTTTTAAGATTCCGCCCAGCTAAAACTAACAAACTCTCCATCGTCGTGTACTTTGTAATACCCATTGTTACACACACAGGCGTGTGCGTCATGGGTTCCAATTGGCGCGGAAGAGTCATGTGGACAGTGGAGCAGTGAGTTATTGACACATACATTGTTTTCTTCACATAACATACAGGGAATATCCCAGTTTGTGTCACATACCTCATTATCCCCATTTACATAAGTGCCTTCCTCGGTGAGAATACACCCGCGCCAGTATCCAGGGTCACATAGACACGCGCTGATTGTATTGGACCCAGGTCGGCTATCCGAATTGTTGGCACAATGAGATCGATGGGTCCCCCCCCCGCAATAGTAACCAGGCGGACATTTCTGACACGACTGGCCTGGTGCAACGGAATAGTAGGATGGGTTACAGATACAATCTTCAATGCTCGAAGATAACGTATCAGAAGAAGAGAACGCCATACAAGAGACTTGATTTTCCCCGCCCGGGCAGTAAAAGTTCTGCTGACATGCAATACATGGGCCCCCATCACTACCGTAATAACTTACATTACACACACAATCTGTGAAAGCACTCGAGGAAGTAGAAGCGATAGAGTTTTTCGGACACACTTCCTTCGCATTGGACCCCACACAAAAGTGATCTTTCTCACATGGGACGCACTCAAACATAATACAAACCGCGTTGTTGTTTGCGTCGTATTCGGTGCACTTCTTTTCGAACGATGCATCGCACATACAGTCGTTAATATTGTAGCTTCCATAATTGTTCTGTGTAGAGTTCAAGGGACAAAGATCACACGCAAGCTGCCGGTAGTTTTCTAATCGCACGTTTTGCCACGTTCCCGGACTACATTTTGAACACTCTGATCGTCCGGCCAATATAGCATAGCTTCCATCCGCACAGACGGTACAAGTGTCGGAACTGGTGGCGGAAGTTGCGTTTGAAAACGTCCCCATGGGACATAAAGAACACTCGGTGGTGTTGATAAATTCAGAAAAGCTGCCGACGGGACAGGATGTACACGTCCACTCAGTGCCTGACGCATGTAACGTTGCGAATAGTCCTGGTTTACAGACGCATTGCAATTTTCTTCGAGATCCAATTCCTGACACTTTGTCACTGTCGCAGGCCGTGCAATGGTCATCAGAATCTGACGCATAGTCCACATTGTAGGTATTAGGTTGGCAGGCTGTACAAATATATTCAGAAATGTTACTTCTAAAAAAACCAGGCTCACATTCTGTGCACTCTTCGCCGGGGTTTCCAGAAAATCCAACATCACAAAGACAATCTTGCAATTCGTCAGAACTTGGCAGCGAAGAAGAGTTGGCGGTACAGGCTAGGCAATCTGACGACAAATTGGAAGCATGGTTGGTATTAAACGTATCCACTGGACATTCGGTGCAAGATTCCTGATTCGACAATTCATTGTAGAACCCAGGCGCACATGCCACACAACCATAGGCACTGATTTCCAAAGTGTCCGTTTTTTGCAGATCAAAGTGATAACCAGGATTACAATGACAATCTGTGATTATACTGCTATATTGCACCGAAACACTATTTCCTGGACATGCGATGGGCAAAACACTACCCTCGGGGCAATAGGAACCAAGGGGACATATGAAACATTGCGTTGTACCATATAAATCACTCCAAAATCCAGCCGGACATAATGTACAGTTATTATTGTTAATGTCATCTGTGAAAGACCCAGGCTCACACAAATCACAGTGGTAATATTCATCATCGCTTGTCGACACATAATGAAATCCAGCATTACAGTGACAATCTTCTACATTCTGACTATTCAATGTTGATGTGCTATTCGGCACGCATCTGAGTGGATTCACAGATTGCTGTGGGCAGTAAAAATTTTCAGGACAGTCGAAACACACGACGTCTGAAAGCGTAGGTTTGAACTTTCCTGCTTCACATGCGACGCATATTGCGTAGTCTACATTGTTTTCATTAACTGCCGGTGTCTCGAGTTGAGGGGTAAATCCAGGCTCACATCTACATTCCAACTCGGACACACTTGCCGGTGCCACTGTCAAAGAATTTAAAGAACACTGTATACAACTAAAATTTCCATTTTTATCCTGGTAATATCCAATTTCACATTCTGAACACCGTTCCGTTGTTTTATTTTCATAACCGGTAGTACAAACGCATTCATTTACGGAAGACGCATTCAGTTCTAGCGTGAGTGTATTGTTTGGACATTTGCGACAAACTTCTAGTCCCTGGTCGAAATAAAAGTTAGGTTGACAACCCAAACACGTTAACTCCGATTTGGCAACACGAAGTAGAAAAATTAAATTAAATATTCGAACCCATTTCATTTTCTCTAACTTCATTAATAAAAAAATAAAATGCATAAATACATCAAATTCCATTTTTATTACTTGAATATTTTCTACACTTTGTTTCGTTTTATAAATCACATATGTTGATTTCTTCAAAAATATCCGCGTTGCATCTTTCGAGTTCGGGGATTTCACAATCTGGGATTTTCGCCTCTTCTGGTAAAAGCGCGTCTTCTTCGTCAAAGAAACGTTCCAGGCTTGTTGTTTTTGTAATTTGGTCAGTAGGATCTACGACAGAATGTTGCTTGGAATATTCCACACACATACAATCTGTCATGCTTAAAGTCTCATCTTTGCCATCACAAACTCCAAAAAATTCAACATCATTATTGTTCTCACCGTCTATACCGTTTTCACCGTCCTTATCGTCTTCGTCTTCCTCATCGTCCTCATCATCTTCATCATCCTCATCATCCTCATCATCCTCATCATCCTCATCATCCTCGTCACCAAGCGTGCAGACATTGCCACCTACCTCTTTTTCAAACTTTAATTTTTTCCGAGGACTCCAGGATTCATTGTCACTTTCTTCTTCCTCACTACAATCAGTCACAAAACTTGATTCGTACTCAGACCCTGAATCCTTCTCAGAGTACTCTGATTCTTCTTCATGCAAAACTTGCTGGTTTTCATGTGGATCCAACATCTCGGATTTGAACTCAGAATCAATTTTCTGAGCAATGTTTTGAAACATCTCGGACTGCTCTGAACATTCCTCCCATTCCAATTGCTTCTTAATGTGTTCACGAGCAGAGATGGCAGAGTCTCTCATAGGCCTTTTCTGTGCATATTTTGGTGTCAAAGGAATAACACCCATCAAAGCATTGTTTTCGGGTGGAGTTACAAACGAACCTTCCATGATGATCGCCACAATGAACAAACGCGGAAACGAGACATATTGTCTCTAGAATATTTTTTTGTCTCCATTTTAAATTTTTATTTAAAATACAAAAATAAAAAAATCAACAAGGGTGCAAAAAAATATCAAGAAATAATACCATAAAACTCAGAACAGGGAAAAATAAATAAAAGTAATAAACGTGGAAAAAGAGAGACATACACATAGAAAGTAAAGCAGCCGTCACTAACAATGCTGTGTTTATTTTCAAAACTTTCATTCATACTCTTTTGATTTTGATATATACTAACTAACAGTATTTAAATAAATATTTTTCATATGCAATAATAAAATCAAAGCAATTTTTAAAAGCGTTTCTTATAAGTTGTTTGTTTTCAGACACATTTTCATTTCACGACGAACATGTGGACGACTTTACATGTCAAGATTGCCCACGAGATAGTTTTTGTAAAGACAATTCACGGTATTATTGCCCACCAAACAGTACGAGTATCTTGTTTGCAGATTCGCTAGAAGATTGTGTCTGCAATCCTGGCTATAACAGGACTACAGAATTTGAGAATCAGGTGTGTGTGGTCGGGCAAGCACCGTATTATTACCTCGAGGGCGTTCAATATGCATGTCCAGGACACGGACCCGGTAAAAAAGTAACTACAGACATGCTCAGCTATAAAGTGGAACATTGTGTCTGTACGCCTGGGTATTTTGGAATTGCCGGATCGACAGAAGAGTGTGAAATTTGCGCCGTTGACTTTTACAACGCCAATTATAATACTACACAGTGTTTAGCATGCAGTGCCAATAGTCAAAATCTGATGATTGGCAGTAAATCCGCGTATGACTGTAAGTGTGAACCCGGCTACCAAGGACAAGACGGAGAGGCATGTACGGCATGCCCAGCTGGTAAATTCAAAAGTATATTCGGAAATTCTAGTTGTGAAACGTGCCCAGAAAACACATTTTCACATACGGGATCTACATCGTGTTCTCAATGTCCCGGTAATTCTACTTCGGACGCTGAGAGTGTATCAATCAATAACTGTCTCTGTAATGCTGGCTTTAGCGGCGTCGACGGTGGGCCGTGTGTGCTGTGTGCGATTGGTAAGTTCAAAGACACAATTGTTAATGAAGCGTGCTCGGACTGTCTGGACAATTCGTTCAGTCAATTTGAAGGCGCAACAAGCTGTGTATCATGTCTGGACAGTTCAGCACACAGCACAGGGCGTGACCGGTGCTTGTGCAACGCTGGATATACCCAAGCGGACACCGTGGACACGCGACCCGACTGCACGCCATGCGCAGTCAACACGTATCAACCGGGAAGTGGAGAGACGTCGTGTTTTGAGTGTGACGCAAATGCAAACGGACCGGAGGCGTCGGCGACGCCAGTGACGTGTTTGTGTAACGCAGGCTTTTATGATATCAAAGACCATACGTGTGAAAAGTGCGCTGCGGGCACGTACAAAGAAGCGGCGAGCACACCCGAGGAGGACGAAAATTTGTGTTCGGCGTGTCCTCTGTATGCCAATTCGTTGCAAAGAAGTGTGGCATTGAGTGACTGTCTTTGTAATGCAGGATACACGGGAACGATAGGAGTTGCTGTGCAAACAGCAGTGACCTGGACGTTTAACGATTACTATTCACTTTCAGAACTGACGATCGCAGCTGGATCTGATATTACTATCACATCTCCAGCAGGACATCCGTTCATAATCATGCAGGTCGAGTCACATCCAAACAACGTTGACGCCTCAGAAGTGTTTGCGGATCCAGTCGTCGATTCGCTCGCCGGGACGGCCACCACAACAGTAAACATTCCGGCAGACTACACAGGACAGTTGTGGTGGTACTGTAAGTACCATTCCGGAATGCCACACGGAGAGGTGTTGTGGAATGTCGTGAACACGTGCGAAGCTTGTGATCCCGGCCATTTCAAGCCCGCAAACGGCAGTGCAGCATGCGCTGAGTGCACGCTTAACTTTTTCAGTGACACTTCGGCATCAACTGCATGCGAGTCGTGTGTGGAATTCTTGAATTCTGATGGTGCTAAAACGGATGCAAGTGCAAGTGACTCTTCGGATGACTGTGTGTGTGATCTGGGTCTTGGATATGTGCAAATTCTAGACCAATATAACGCACGAACGTGCACTGGGTGTCAGCCAGGTTCATATGCCACTGCCGACGGCTGTGCAAATTGCACGAATGGTCAGTTTTCTGACGTGGCTGGCCTGACTGTGTGTAAGGACTGCCCGGCAAATTCAAGCTCGTATGATTATCCGCACGTCGCCTGCCAGTGTCATGTTGGGTACTACTGCCCCGCCTCTGCCGACGATATCCCTCAAAAATCATTTCAATTTGGCAATAGAGCCAACTGGGTCCCAGCTTTTCAAAATGCTCATTTCAAACAAAGTTATGGTGCGGATATACTGCCAGAAGCCACGGAAAGTGAAATTGACGTGGAATGGGCGCACATAACTTCACAAACATCGTTTTGTGATGATGATATCATACCGTTTGCGACCGACTCTTATCAGTGGGGTGTGAGTGCTCGTAAATCATTTTTGTTTAATATTCTAGATTATTGGCCGAACCGGCCGCGTGGATTGGGTTGCAATCAAGAAAGTCCCTTTTTCACGTCGAAACAAGATGCATGCTATGATATAATAATGGATTTAATAGAAGAAAAGGGACCATGTCAACTTAGAACATGTTCGAACTCTGACAAAAAATCAATAAGTTCAACGACGGGGGGGCCTCCAAATGTTATGTGCAAAAACTATGATGATGTCAAAATGACTGAAGCCTTGCATCAAGCCGATAACATTGATTGGACCGAAGTCGTCATAACGTACGTGACACACAAGAACACGGGTTTGAAGTATCTCGCGTATCTTTATTATTTGAAGGGAAAAGTCGGTCATGAAGACAGCACAAAGATTTTTATTAGTATTCCGACTTATTTCATTAGCAATCCTCTTCAAACAAATTCCAACTTTTTGTCTCATGCCCATGTTGGTGGTGTCGACTTGCAAGGTGAAAGTGTGGAATCTTGGAACTCTGGGGATTACTATTCGGATGACGTATTGCCTGGCATTTTGAAGGACGCATCCGGCCAGTCGTTATGGGAATTGGATGACGAGTTTGGTATTCAAATAAGTAGCAAAGAGACGAATACAGTTCCGGTGGTACAGACGTCCGGTTGTTTATGCTTTGCATGTCCAATGGATACTTTCAAAAATTATACAGGAGAAGCTGCCAGTTGTTATGCCTGCCAAGCAAACTCAGTATCTGATTTGGCCTCGGTTTCGCAGGACGATTGTGAGTGTGGCTTTGGTTACAAACAAGACGGGCCATACACATGTGTGGCATGCTTGGCCGGTCACTATGCTGATACGCTAGATTCGGCTACGTGTACACCGTGCGGTGATCGTTTTTACACCACACAGAGTGACTTTCCATGGACGAATATTGGGGAATGCAATCAGTGTCTCATATGTTATAACGATGAATACGATGCTGCCAATGACGGCCTTGGTTGTGGTAACGGCACGGCTACTGAATGTCAGGCTTGCCCAGAACATAAGTCCCTTCTCGAGGCATTCACTTTAGATAACTGGCAAGCAGGTGTGGAGAGCTGCAAGTGTGACCCTGGATATGAACCGGAAGATTCAAGCATACCAAGTACGTGTCAGACATGTGCTTTTAACTTTTTCAAGTCGAATGTGGGAGATGTACAGTGTACGGAATGTCCGAGCACAACGGTAACGGAGTTTGAAGGTGCTGATAGTCTTGACAGCTGTGTGTGTCCAGCTGGGTATTATTTTGAACAAATTGATGGCATCCGTTGTGTGCTCTGTGCAGCTGGCACTTACAAGACTGGTCTCTCGCGACAAGCGGTTTGTGATGCGTGCACGAATCACTCCACGTCAGAGGCTGGATCCGATGAGTCGTCAGACTGCTTGTGTCTGCCTGGATTTGGAGCTGTCGGTGGCCCTGGTACTACAATGTCACTTCACATGGCGCGATGGCAATCTGAACATGGGACCTTTATTGGAAATGTTATTGCCCCGGAACCCGAAATTCTGCAGGCTAGATCACCACAAAATCTAGTTGATTATTATGACGTATATCAAAACAAACCAAAATCTGTGGAGCTTATGAGTCAATTACAAACATACATTACCTCACCATGTAACAGTGGTGATTATTCCGGATCACTTGCTGAGATAGCAGAACAATTAACTCAGTCGCCATGCGCATCTAATTATGGAAATGAATTATATGCAACTGACGAAAGCCAGTATGTTTCATGTTTGTTCATGGCTGTTGATTATACGGTGGATGGTGTTACAAATAAATCACCAGCTGTAGTTTATCTTAATCTGCATAAAGACTGGGACAACAAATATTATCAGCTCATGATAAGAATTTATCAAGCAGGGGTTGATGTAGAATATGACTTGAATCACCAAAGATGTGGTGCCAGAGATAATAATGATCCAGCCATCATTGGTGGAACTCCAAAAAGTGGAGATTGGCAATTCACAGAAACTTCACTTCGTGTAACATTATTTTTACAGCCATCGCTGGAGAGTTCCTGTGAAATTTGCCCTACAGGAGAGCAGAAGAACGTGACCGCAAACGAGCCGTGTGAAGTGTGTGCAGTGAACACATTTGCTGTAAATTCGGGCACACGTGTTTGCGAGGCGTGTGCTGTTGGAAAATCCACAATTCTATTAACAGGTCAATCTTACTGCGAGTGCGATGCCGGCACGGAGCGCGAATCCTCTGACGTGCTGAGTGTCTGTCAGGACTGCGCCGAAGGCAAGTTCAAGGCAGCCCCGAGCTATGACGAGGCGAGCTGTCAGAATTGCGGTCACTGCGGTACTGACCAACAGGTAGAAACGGTTTGTGACCGGTTTCAAAACATAACTTGCAAGGCCTGTCAAGATAACAGCTGGTCAAATGCCGAGAGGACGGAATTGGGACCATGCTTATGTAACGCTGGATACGAACTTGTTAATAGCGAATGCGTTGCTTGTCCTATTGGCAAGGCACGTACTACAAATTATAACAACAGTATCGCATGTGAAGTATGTCAAGACGGAAAGTTTGCTGACACAGAGGCTGCAAGTGAGTGTGAGTTTTGCGCGTCTCATTGTAATGGTACAATTGGTGGGCTGCAATCCCCTCCAGTGTATTTGAATTACGCACGTATGTGTGGAAGTGATGGTGATAGCGCATGCCTCACAGACGGTGGAAGCACTTCAGCTACTTTTCTATGTGATTATTGTGATGCAGGAATGGCTGTGGACGGTCTGATTACAGATCAAAGCAACGAACAATTCGACGCACGCAACTTAAATGAGCCAGATCCTGGTTGTATGCTCTTAGAACAAAGAGACAACTATTGGTGGGTGGATTTAGGCGAGCCGAGAGCCATTGAACGCATCAAGATTTATGGGCCCAAAGGATTCAGCAATCTTGACGGAAGATATAACATTGGTGGTGTGTTGCTGGATGATATGAATGAACATGGTTTATTAATACGTGTAGGTAATAATGCGGAGCATGCAACTGTGCACGATCTGGAACAAAATCCAGTTTGTGCCGCTAATGGACACACAGGCGTTATTTTCAACAATAAAGATACGATATTTCAAGACATGGTATGGATTAGCACAGGCGGCTATTCGACTTCAACAAGTGGTGTAGCTGAAATTGAGTGTATTGCCGAAGGTCGATATGTGACCATACAGCCGAACGGAGACCAAACCCGCGACTTAAAATTAGGAATCTGTGAAATACAAGTAGAAGGACAAGACTCAGTTGCTCTGAATACGTACGTTATAGAAGAATGCGAGGCGACAACAGATACAGTCTGTGTAGCCTGCACTCCATGCCCACCTGGCCAGTACGCCATACAGTCTTGTGGTATTCCTTTCAACAACGACCGTAATGATACAAAGTGTGCTTTGTGCCCGGCTGGCTCCTACTGTCCAGGAGGCACAGACGGCGATGGTGTGGATGTTCAGCCACTTCTTTGTCCAGATTTATCGACCAGTACTGCTGGAAGTGGTAGTATTTTGGACTGTCAATGTGCGCCCGGATACTTCCATAACGGAGAGGTGTGTCAATTATGCGTGCTTGACACGTACTGCCCCGGCAACAATGTTATCATCGAATGTCCGCGTATGGGGTTTACCCACCAAATTGGTAGTTCAAACAGACTAGACTGTCACTGTTTACCGGGACACTTTCGCAACCCTCCCCAGGATTTGGAAAATTTCAACTGTTCAATTTGCACACCAAATGACTGGTGTTTTAATAATTTACTTTATGACTGTCCAGATATTCGAATGATATCCAATTCTGGTTCTAAAAGTTTCCAAAACTGCACGTGCATGGATGGATTTTACAACAATGGCTCGAAGTGTGAAGAGTGTCCACTCGACCACTTTTGTATCGATGGTAATGTATTTGAATGTGACCCAATGGAGTGGACGAATCACCTGAAACGCCAGGGTAAGTGTTTGTGTCGACCGAAATTATTCAGAACTGAAGAAATTTGCACTGCATGCACAGAGGATTTTTACTGCGATGGGACCGACGATCTCCGAAAGGCATGCCCGTCTAACTCAATATCAGCCGCAAATTCAAGCAGATTACAAGAATGTCTCTGTGTTCCGGGATTTGAACACATCCATACAAACAACCACACATTGACGCATACGTGTGTGGGGTGTGTCACTGGAAAGTTCAAAGATTCGTATGGTATGTATCTCTGCAACCCATGTCGCAGGTGTCTTGCAATCAACAACGTTTACGAATTACAGAGCTGCACAACTACACACGATAGTAGGTGCGATAGTTGTGAAACCTGTCACAAAAGCCACCCGGACGAAGAACCCCGCTTTGTTGAAGTACCTTGTGATGACCACCAGAACTCAATCTGTGCATCGTGCAAGGTGTGTAATTTTACAAACGAATACGAAAAAGTTCCCTGTACGCCCGAGACTGGAAACACAATTTGTAACAATATCATCAAAACCTCAGATGAGTGCTCGACCGGACAATTCCGGGGCTTACATACCGCCTATTCCCAGAGCGTATGCTCGGCCTGTGAGTACAGAGACACCAAGTATTACGGAATGACACTTCACGTGCCCTCTGGAACTGGCCGGGAATACAACAACAAATACAGCTGTCCGGTTCATTGTCTTGGTAATTCCATACTTCGCAACCCATCTGACATGAGCCTCGGTTGTAAGTCTTGCGAGGCTGGCAATGTTCTGCTGCGAAACATACAAGTCGTGACGGACTCCAGTGGCAACAAAGTCAATTGCTCGTTTACATGCCGAAACGGTTACGAATACGATCCCGTTAGAGATGATTGTTACATTACAATTTTGCAATATTCGCAGTCGAATTTTTTCTACCACACTCTGGAAGTTGGAGATTTTCATAACAATATTAGTGGATTTTCGATGCGTGTAGTACATTCAAATCACGGCAAATTCATGGTTGTAGTTGGACCATCCGAGCCATTAGATTGTAAGAGGCACTTCTGCTGTCAGTCGCACATGTGGCGAATTTCCACGCTGGAACAGGCTGGATTGACCACAGGCCTCCATGCCGACTCCTGTTCACAATCAAATGAACTAACTTCTGTGAAAGTTGACGAAAACACAATTGATTTTGAAATCAGTGACTTGAAATTGAATGACGTTGCGAGGTGCTTGAACTATGAAAACGGGACTACCACGTGTGTTTTTACGGTCTCTATAATCGACCTCATTTTGCGCAAATCTTTATCGAGAGAGGTTGTTATTCACACCAAGCGTAGTGTACAGTATACATTCACGAACAATCCACAAAAATTCATCCCACTCAATTTCTTACAAGCAGACATTTTGTTTCTGTACAACCACTCCGACGTTCCACACTTCCAGATGACCTTACAACTCCGCGCTGATACTAATATGAAGATCTGGACGCGAGTTTCTAGCCTTGATCAAATGCATGGGAATATGCTACAACCCTGTTCCCGCCTTTCAACGTCGCACGACTCCATTTTTCAAAATGTCAGCGAGCCAGTTCATGTATTGGAAGGAGAAACTGTCACCATAATTTCATACTGGTATGGAAATACAAATCAATTTTATGAGAATGATATACCATTTGCACACTTCCTGGCATATCTCACTCTGCAGATTGGCGGGGATGATAGCAGAAATATCATGGACGTGGGCGTATCCCGCAAATTATCACTGCTCAATTCACTCTGCCACACGCCACTACATACAACCACCCTGGCTCTCGGTCATGTTCTTTACACCGCTGGTCTTGGAAGCGATGTAGTCAAGAATGTTTTCAACGAAAACAGCGATTTCACACACGCAAGGGGCGAAATCGGCACGATGTTTACGTTTCTAGCCTACTCGGAACTCCCAGAAGTAGAAACGATATCTCTGGAGCGTGCCATGGCTATTCACCTATCCAAACCGAACATCATCGCACCCACTGAATTGAACAAAGCAGTTAACACATCCGACGGTGTTCATTTTGACTTTTCTGCATCCTTCCGGGCTACATGCCGCTCGAAGAAACCACACTGTGCATACGGATATTTCAACAACCACTTCAACACAAATCCAATTTTTATTATGAACAATTGTTCAGATTCAAACAAAAACCTCGCGAGAAAGTGGATATTGTCTGAAATGGGTGCCAGCAACGACCACAATCACATAAATTCCATATGTCACATTATGGAATCACTAAAACCACATTCAACCAAGGCATTCTTCCTCAACTCGATGTCCTTTATCGACAAAACTAACCCCATTTGGAACACATTTCAAAACTGGACCTCCCCTGGAACATCCACTAATATCTGGGCAAAATTCAAATTTCAAGTTTAATTCGAATTTTGATGAATTTTCATTGTACTATTCTACATTTTAATGTAATTCATTGCCCCGCCCCATAATTCTTCATTGGAACCAACAACAAACTTTTTGGCCTTTTTCTTTCTTTTGAAATCAAAATATTCCATGATTTTGGGAAAAAACGATTCCGCCGATTCAAAGACATACTTCAAATCCGCGTCCATTTTTCGGGGAAACATCGTATTCTTACTCTTTGAAATATTTTCCTTTTCAAACTCATAAAACATTCTCACATTCTTCCTCAACAATGTTTGTCTCCTAAATTGGACCTGCACTATTTTAATGCCTTCAAAACTACTTTCTCTTTTGTCTGAATTTTCAATCAAGGTGATTATGTTCTTCTGTGCCATTCTCCTCAAAAACATCTCCAGGTTTTTCGCGAGACTTATTTTTACAGTTTCGTCTTCCCTTTCCTCATTTTCTATCATTACGTATTGCTGCATAAACCTTGGAACAAACCTCCCAACATTCCCACTGTACAACAAATACAACCCAAACGCCGTTGCTGGGGAGACGAGACACAAGACCCATTTCCGACTCTCATGTGTGCTGTCATACACATTGACATATTGCATGTGCAGATTTCTACGCTGGCCTACAATGCGTGCATGTGTGTCCGCGGCGAAACGTCAAATGCGAGTGGGGTCGGGGTGGAATATTTATCGCATTTGTAGAATTCAAATTTTACTCAACAATACCACATTTTTAAAAACGTGCAACTTTAATAAATATTCAAATTTCATTTTTTATTTTTCTAAAAACGCGTGCCAAAGCCCAATAACACAACCAAGTAGAAACAGTAACGCGCCGCAAAAGACATCAACTGGACGGTACCCGAAGTGTACCCACCAAAGCAACACACACACATGGATTAAACACGCCATCACCGCGGCTACTCTCAAGTCGATCCCGAGTGCCTCGTCGAAGCGCATTGGTAATTACACGACTTATTTATACACGAATTCCCCCACTTCTCTAACTTCTATAACGTCGTCATTTTAATATATAATCAATATTTATACTGAATAATTTCGAACAGTGGTTCACAAAACAAAAGATACGAAAACGAAGTCGAAATTCCAAGAACAATGAAAAGCGAACTTGATATAGAGTTGCTGAAAAAAATGGACACTGTGAAGGTTTTATTGTTAGAATATTTTACATTCTGGATTGGAAGCCTCGGGGCAATAAACTACTTTCATGAAAATTTTTGGCCTCCTCTTTATGCATGCATGGTGATTTCCTCTGGCATCGGGTTTATTTTAACAACCATAACAGCCCTGACGTACTTTACCTCCAACACAGACACCCGCCTGAAAATTCTCGAACTCGCGCAATCAGTTTTATACTTCAAAAATGCACTCTTCTTGTGTGCCTGTGGCTTTCTGATACTACTCTGGTCAAAGATGGTCATTCCGCCGTCGTCTGCATCGGCGGGATCGGAACAGGCGAACTGGTCAGGTGTTGCACACGTAAGAATTCTAATTGGTGGAAACATTCGTGTGGACGGAACAAGTGAATTTCTATGGTATCGCGCTGAATCTTTTGTGATTCTCACTTTGTTTTTATTCACAATATTATTTGTTCTGTTGTCACTGACTCGCATGAACGTGGGCAAGTCGTCATTGCAATCGCAATTCTTTCAGTTTTTTTCTACCCTCATGCAGCTAGCATTTGGAATTCAAATGGCACTTGAGCGCATTTTCAAAGAAATTTGCCCCCCGCTCTGTGAAAAAGAAGATCTCACTCCCATTCCAACAGACACATCATCGACTGGGTCAGTAGCAAATATTTCTGCAAGCATGGTCAACCTACTTGTAGATTGCCTCATAATACTTGCTCTCGGTATTTTATTTAGTTTACCACAATTCATAGATAGTGTTGTATTTTCCCGCACCCTATTTGTCATTGTTACTCTAAGTGTTTTAGTATTCATCGAACTCTTTGAAACGTGGATGTCCCAAAATACAAATGTGACCACTGTTAACATATTTCTTGCAGCCACGACCATGCTTTTTGCATTCTATGATATTTATTTATTTACATTTCAAAAAAATTCAAAGAAGAAAGCTCCGACAGAACAACAAAAGCCAACCAATCCATCAGACCCGCCAATGAAAAAGGCACTCTGGATGAAAATGACGACCGGAAATCAGCAACCCTTTTCGGTGCAGGCAATCAAATACACAAAAACATCAAAAAAGAGAGAATAGCTCAACCCCAACCACGGCACTCTAAATTCATAAATTACGAATGCCATTCCTCAGGCTCGCTAAACCACTCTTCACTGCCTGAAGATTTTTCAAGCAAACATTTGGTATCAAATTTATCTACAATGGCAGTTTCCAAATCACCACCGACATCACAATCAAGTACACAATCCACCCCACCACTATCCTTATCTAAACTTTCGTTTTTGCGCTTCTGAGGCAGCAGTTTCGTGCCACAATTGTAAATGCTGACTTTTGCATGCATGTCAATGCTTCTCAAATTTTCACAATCTTTGCACACACAGGCCCATTCGCACGTGCAGCTAATATGGAAGTTATCACACACCCCGCATCTATCAAAGCGGCAGCCCCGTTTCATTTCGTTGTAATAAACCGCCGAATCAGACCACTCTCTTAAATCCATTATCACCTGCGTACGTGGGTTCTTTAAAAATCTTTTGCGGTACAAATCACAGAGAATATGCACATCATCCTGACAGTATTCCCTCAAATCTTCCCACCTCCCCTCATTCGCCATTTTGATTGCCTCTAAACCACTCGAAGATTTGAGTTGAATTCCGTTTGCACCACACAGCAAGTTCAAACCAAATGTGTTACGATGGACGTGCCTGGAACACTCCAGAATGTCGGTTGTTTTCAGCACCCAGCCTGTCACAACATCCGCTGGCAGTTTCAACGAAACCATCATAAAGGGGATGTCAAACTGTATGCCGTTAAAGGCACATAGACTCGACGCCGCGTCGAAATCATTTATTAGCTCACTTTTCAAACCCTCTAACCGGTCCGGCGCCTCTTTTCGCATGCGTGAAAATTCATAGTGCTTCGTCTCTCCTGTCTTGTAGTCCTCAGTGCTCACAATAGTCACCACACACTTTATGGGGTCGAGGCCAGTCGTCTCTATGTCAAATGCTAGCATCTGAGCAAATAGGTGTTGGTAGAGATAAAAGCAAATGGTGTGTTTTATCTTTATTTTTTTATTTACAAAATTACACACGAAATTACATAAAGAGTCATGCACCAAATTACTTAGTGGTGGTGTCATCCGTCGCGTTGCCTCCCAACTTCATCTCAACATCCCCCTTAGCCTTGATCATCTTCTTGACCACTTTCACCTTCTTTGTCGCCGGCTCTGCCGAATCTTTCGAATCGTTTGCCTGCACGGTGTGCTTGTCTTTGTCGCCCACGAGCGTAAGGAGCTTCTTTCTGAAGTTTGACGCCGAATCCTGTGTCAAATCAGATGATAATGCACCTGGTGTACGCATTTGTTCACGAATATAGTCTTCGACGGCAGAAATTCCTGCACTTCTTAATTGTTCAAGTGTCACATCCTTAAAAGCATTACCCGGATCAAGTATCATACCACTCAATACATTCTTCATTTTTGAAATTCGTGCTTCGCAAAGGTCAATTTCGCTTACTTCGTGCTCACTCAAATCTGTTTGATCTACAAGATAAAATTGCCCATAATATTCCCGTTGTTTTTCTGTACACAAATCAATCCATTCAAACCATTTACTCACGACCGGGTCTTTTCTCATTTCTGTAGCGTTCACAAGATTGAAGAATTCTTGAAATAATTCATCAGTTTGTTTACCTATCTTCTCGCCGCTAAGAAAAAAATGAGTCACAACTTGTGAAGCTTCATTATATTTTCTGTACTCAAAATTTAAATTGAAATCGTCTCTGGCTGAATCTCTTATATAGAAGCTTTTAAAATTCACTTTAGCCAACTCGAATTTCCGTTTTACCAGTTGCATCATTGCATATTCTTTATCCCATTTAAATGGATCTACTTCTCTGTACAATCCGATGTTTACACCTTGTTGTTGAAGATTTCCTACTTCTTGTTTCATGTCCAGCACTCTTTGTTGGTAATCTTTAACTGATACATAAACTGTTGTAGGCTCGGATTTTTCATACCGCCCATCACCCCCACCAAGATACCCACCCTCACCATCTCCACCACCGTACCCACCCCCACCACCCCCACCACCCCCACCACCATCCCAATCTGAATTATCACTGTCTGTGTCAAAATCATCATCACCGAAAAACGACCCGCCTTGCCTCTGCTGCTTATGTTGCCTGTGTTGCTTATGTTGCTTGTTATGACTATAACCCATCAAACGATCCTCGCATGCGTTGTCAAACATGTCGGCCGCACCACGTTTACCCGGTTTTCCATGGCCATAAAACCGACCACCAGAGGATTTATCTGTCTTATATTTCGAAGCATCACCACCCCCTTTCACGCCACGGGAGCCGTAAACACCATTCCGCGAGCCATGCTCGCACATGCGCAGCCACACCGGAGCAAATGTTATCTGCAGAAGCTGCCCCTTCAAAAACACCATGTCATCGCTGAAATTTTTCACGCTTGAATTTTGCTTGCCACGGTGCTGGAAAAGCTGGCCGATCCGCCAGTAGCCGTCAAGGCGATAGTCGTAGCATGGGGTCAGTTTGTCCTCGATCACTGGGTACCTCTGCGACAGGTCGAGGCAAGGGTCATACGAAATGGAATACCGATCCGCGACAAGTTGCCAGCAGTTTATATCGTTCGAGTCCTTCGAGTTGAACCTCTGCGTCGCCATTTGCTTGTAATAATGGTTCAGAGTATACTCAGAGGTCGGCAAAAACTCGAGACGCATGATCAGCTGGTCTCCAGCACTCAAATCATGCACGCTCCAGTAATTTACGAGGTCCCTGTTCTGTCCATCTACAGTCATCGTGGTCACGTGGTTGGCAGCGGCCTGCACGGGAGCCAGTCCAGTCTCGTGCAGGCCACCCTGATTCTCAGACCCGGCACAGATTCCGAACGGAATGAGACGCGTCTGCATGAGCTTGAGGAGCTCGTCAAACTTACCGGGCGTGTTGTTTTTCTTCCAGTCATAACACAGATCGTTTGCAAGCAGCGCCCACGCACCTTTCTTCTTGGAACCGTCAGCTGGAATGCGCTGCAGGCCGGCAAGAATGTAGTTCACCGTGACGATGTTACAGAAGGCGGACCAGGCGGGAGTCTGGCGCAGGTAAATCGATGGGTCGTGCATTGCGTTCTTGTCGTACAGCAGGGACAGCGTACGCTCGCTGTTAATCACAAAGGCGATATCCCCCTGGTCAACAGCGTGTGAGATAGGCATCAAACAGTCGTTCACATTATCATCTGCATACGGAAGATACAGGAGCGGGATGATCTTCTGAACCCTATGCGGGATCTGCTGGTAGTTGCGGTCCGAGCCCATTCGCGCCGAAGATCCGAAGGCATAGGGCTCGATACCAGAGAGAAGATCGCTATTGAAATTGTACCTGCCATCTGCCGTGCCATCAGAACCCACCGGGCCCCCAGAGGTGTTTGGAAGTGGACCAACATTCATCTGAACATCGGGTAATTTGATTCCGCCATTCAATCCAGCAAAAATATCGCTCATTGTCACTTTTAAAACTAGCTTTTATAATAAATACATAATTAAAAACAATTTATTCGAAAACAACCTCTGAATTTGTAAACTGTACATGAAATTACTTGCGACGTGGTAACATTAAAAGATATTCATGTCTTTGTATATATTAGTGCAAATGTGTGTGTTTAATTATTTCAGATCTGAAAGTTACTGTTCACTTGCGTGTCAAGGAAACGGAAACTTTTACACATTCTGAATGTGACAACAATTCGATTATTGTGCAATCAACGGTTCAAGTGGACGACTGTTCGTTTGATCGTTGCTTCCAGGAGTTGGCCACCGAGGGCATAAACCAGGTGATCGATATACCTATAGTGAAAAAATTGACGCGATTTCGCATAGAGACGTGTGAAAATTGTCAGGTACAATCGATGACGACCACCGGCGCGTATACACCTCCAGTGGAAAATGAAGGCAACTTTTCGTTTGTTGACGCCAACTGCAAAAATGTCAAATGCACTTTAAAACTGATAGGATCAAATCAAGTTTTTACTCTGTTTTTCAACGTTGTAAATGTCAGTCAAAAACAGAAACCAGACAATTTGAGAAAACTAATCTATTCACAGCTCAAGGGCACGGTTTCGAAAAAGGCATCCAAGCCGACAGCCAATGGCAACTGCAACGGTATTAATTACCAGACAGTGAAAAATGTACTAGAGGCGGCCGAGAAATTGCAGACGCCATACGAAAAGTTGAATGTGCTAAGCTATGGATTCAACTTTCCATATGAGTTTTCAGATTGTAGTGAAGTGTCTGAAATCCGGTCTCTTTTTTCGTCCATTGTCGAGGAGGTTCCAAATGACACATCTACAATCAACCTACTACATCCATATGGACATCACGTTAGTGCCTACCTTGTTAGAAGAAACAAACTTTTAGACCTGCTTGAAAACGACAATAACAAATATAGTATGCACAACAAAGTAAATCGCCGAATTTACTACAATTTGTTGCTGCTCAACGATCTTTCGATTTTGCCAATTAGATCAAATTTTGAGGATATCACTTACGATTCCACCTTTGTGTCGATACAGTCCAAATTAGTCCGATTTTTGATAGGACAGATCATGACAAATGACAGGCACAATGAACTTGAAATTAGCAAAGAAATCTTTGACATTGTGTCAGAATACAGCCCTCCAACCTTCGACGAAGCAGAATCGCTCAAGACTTACGAGCGGTTTACCAATCTACAGATTCAGGAAAATCAGACATTCAAAACCGAGAATCTACACCAGACAGTCACGGAAATACTGCTCTCCAACACAATTCAAATGCATGTCGGGAACCCCGCTTCTTCCTTTGATCACATATACAGACGCGAGAGTTGCCCGCAGCCTGGTATCCCCAAACATGAAATACGTTATCTCCGCGGCAATTCGAAACTCTCTCAAATCTTTACGTTTTTTCTTACTTCTTCTCTGCGCAATCGCGTCATCGCACCCAAACTTTTTAACTTTATGGTACGCACATATTTAAAAAAAACACACACAGAAGACCAAAACTTCCAGTCCATATTGAACATTTTTGACGACGACCTTAAGCCATTTATTACACATGTCTACACAAAACAACTTTCAAACGTATTACATTCTGAAATTAGCAATATCTTTTTATTTCTCGAAGATACCAAATACAGAACGGGATTTAAGACGGAAGAGAAGGCAGCCCTGACACTCTCTCTTTTGATGCAGAACTTGTAAAATGGATGCTGGAGAATTTCAATTCTGATATTTAAGGCTTTGTTTTATTGTTTGACGAAGGTCCATGCCGCTGGTCAAAGTTCGTCGTTTTACGACCGAAGATCGCTTTTACGAACCTAGCCTCGCAGTCGGCCAATCTTGGAGCAAGCAGGCACACTATTGGTTAAAGAATGGTCGGATGGAGGTCAAGCACTGGACGATCACGATTTGGAAACTGATACCTTAGGATGTCGAATACGAGAAAGACCAGAAAATAGAGCGCCCTCTCGTTGCACTTTTTTGTTTGCAAATAAAAAAGTCAAATTTCAAATTTCAAAATTGCAATTTTTGTTGATTTTTCCCATCACACCC
>Ga0315330_10000488_pt1 | contig 24591 bp, 23 predicted proteins | sample M140m34915metaG_FD_203453 | JGI IMG/M metagenome (GOLD analysis project Ga0315330, IMG submission 203453) | Ammonia-oxidizing marine archaeal communities from Monterey Bay, California, United States - M1 40m 34915 | ecosystem: Environmental > Aquatic > Marine > Intertidal zone | place: USA...
TTATCCAGCGCCTTAAGCATCGCCTGGGGCAATGAATATACTGATCACCGGGACCACTTCCGGCATCGGTCACAAACTTGCCCTTGACTACCTTGAAGACGGCCACACAGTATACTGCTGCGGCCGAAGCGCCTCTATGCTGGCCGATTTAACTGATCCATTTGGGCATCGCGCCATCCCACTCAAATTTGATGTCCAGAGCCTCGATGACTGCAAGCAAGCGCTAGGGGCAGTCCCCGATCTGGACATCGGGATTCTAAACGCCGGCACCTGTGAATTCATTGACGCCATGAACTTTGATGCCCAGAGCTTTGAGCGAGTGATAAGTGTTAACCTGCTTGGCATCGCTAATTGCTTAGAAGCGCTTATTCCAAGACTTAGTGTCGGCAGCACGCTGTCCCTGATGGGCAGCAGTTCTAGCTACCTGCCATTGCCGCGGGCCGAGGCGTACGGCGCCTCCAAGGCGGCCACAGAGTATCTAGCAAAGACCCTGGCCATCACCTTGAAGAAGGCAGGTATCCATGTCAGTTACATTGCCCCCGGGTTCGTGGAAACGCCGCTAACCGACCTGAATGATTTTCCCATGCCGATGCGCGTGGACGTGGAGTACGCATCACGCCACATTCGCAAGGGTATTGCCAGGGGTAAAAATGAAATACACTTCCCGAGACTGTTCACAGGTATGCTGAAATCGCTCTCGCTTTTGCCTTTCGCCATGCAGCGACTCTTGATAGCCAGAATGACCACTCGACAGTAATCTGAAAATAACACTTCACCATCAATAAACACTTGGGGTCTTAATTAGACTCATGTCATCGCAACGAATAGCTATAGTGGGAAGCGGCATTTCCGGCCTCACTGCTGCCCATTTACTTGCCCGCAAACATGACGTTAGTGTGTTCGAAGCCAATGATTACATCGGTGGTCACACCCATACTGTCCCGGTCGAGATGGCGGGCGAGCAGTATGAAATCGATACCGGTTTCATTGTATGCAATGACCGCAACTACCCTAATTTTCTGAAGTTCATGGACCAGCTCGGTGTCTCTCTGCATCCGACGGAAATGAGTTTCAGTGTCCGCAATGATAGTGAGAACCTTGAATACAACGGCCACAGCCTGAATACGCTGTTTGCACAACGGAAAAACCTGTTGCGCCCCCAGTTCATTCGCCTGGTCTCTGACATTCTCAGTTTCAACAAGGCCAGCAAGGCTGCCATTGCGCAGCAGCAGATTGAAGACATCACCCTTGATGAGTTTCTCGCACAGCAAAATCTTGGCGACCGCCTGCGACTAAATTACCTGTTACCCATGGTTGCAGCAATCTGGTCCTGCAGCGTCGAGCAAGCTGGCCAGTTCCCACTCGCGTTCTTTCTGCGCTTTTTTCTAAACCATGGTCTTTTGGACATCAAGAATCGACCGCAGTGGTATGTCCTCAAGGAAGGCTCCCACGCCTACATAGCGCCAATGACAGACAGCTTCCGGGATCGCATCAGGTTGAGCTCCCCAGTGCGAGCTGTCACTCGCGATGAAGCTTCAGTGAGCCTGACAACCGCTGCAGGCACAGAAACCTTTGACCAGGTAATTTTTGCCTGTCACAGCGATCAGGCCCTGGCGCTTCTGCAGGATGCTTCAGATCAGGAAAATGAAGTACTTGCCGCCATCGCTTATCAGGATAATAGCGTGATCCTGCATACCGATGTAGGCCTGATGCCGAAGCGAAAACTGGCCTGGGCCAGCTGGAATTTCCTGGCAGGTGAAACCGCAACCCATGAACTGCCGCTGGTCACCTACAGCATGAACATTCTGCAAGGCGTTCAGAGCCCGAAGCCTTTCCTAGTCTCACTCAACGCCAAAAACAAGATCGATCCTGACAAGATTTTGCAGGAGTTCGTATATGCTCATCCTGTATATTCCGCAACCTCCAGCGTAGCCCAAGCGCGCCGTAACGAAATTTGCGGCCATAAGCGCACGCACTTCTGCGGGGCCTACTGGTACAACGGTTTTCACGAGGATGGGGTACGTAGCGCGCTGGATGTAGCAAAGCGGTTCGGAGAATCACTGTGAACGTAACCCCCGCCAACGAAAGCACCTCTGAGCAGTTAGAGAGTGCGGCATTCGAAGGCACTGTGCGTCACCGCAGGTTCATTCCTACCCAGCACGAGTTTGAATACCCCATCCACATGTTCCTACTAAAAGCAGAGGAGATTCCTGATCTAACGCAGCGATTCTGGCAGCTGGGAAAACAGTGGTATCGCTGGGCCCGGTTTAAACGCGAAGACTATATAGGCAGCACAGGCGAGATTGCAGCCAGTGTTAGATCAAAAATAGCCAAGCTTGCCGGACAGCCGGTCACCCAGATTGAAGGTGATGTTTTCTGCCTGGTCCACCTGCGCTATTTTGGCTTCTACTTCAGCCCGCTCAACGTCTATTACCTCAGACAAGACGGCAAATATACTTATCAGTTGGCCGAAGTTAGCAATACGCCCTGGCACGAGCGGCATTACTATTTGCTGGATCTGAACAAGCTTGAGCCCCACGCGAAAGAATTCCATGTGTCACCGTTTAACCCCATGCAGCAAAGCTATCACTGGCGCATACAAGCACCTTCAGATGAACGCTGTTCAGTTCACATTGCCGTGCATGATCGCAATCAATCCGAACAGAAAGTGTTCGATGCAACGCTGAGCTTGAAGCGCGTCGAGTTAAACCAAAGGGAATTGAGTCGCGTATTATGGAAAACTCCATGCCAAACCTTAAGTCTGGTGTCGGGGATTTACTGGCAGGCACTGCGGCTTCTTTGGAAGCGCACCCCGCTTTACAAACACCCGAAAAAACACTGCAACAAAACGGACTCAAAGACGGAAGAGGGTACTGCATGAATCGCGACGACATGAGCCTGAACGCAGATCAACAACTCAGACCGACCAATCACTCACCGAGGTCTGTAGAAATCCTGCGCACCGTGCTTATCAAAGTGCTAAGCCATGCCACAGAAGGCCATTTTTTGCTGCGAGAACAGGGGCATCTTATTGCCGAGGTGGGTGACAAGCATGCGCCACTGCAAGCCGAAGCGAATATTGTCGATACCCGCGCCTACGTCAGGGCACTGCTAGGCGGCAACACCGCGGCCGGCGAAGCCTTTGTCGATGGTTGGTGGACTTCTCCCGACATTACTAAAGTCACCCAATTCTTCGCCCGCAATCTCGGCATGATGGATTACTGGGGCAGCCGCTTTGGCTGGTTGCTTAAACCCTTAAGTCTGGCCCGATCCATGATGCGCGCTAATTCCCGTAGTCAGGCCAAGAAAAATATTCTCGCGCACTACGATTTGGGCAATGATCTTTACCAAACCTTCCTTGATCCGCGCATGCAGTATTCCTCTGCGATCTACGACTCGCCGACGGAAAGCCTTGCGGCGGCCCAGATCAATAAGCTAGCCCGAATCTGTGAGCAGTTGCAGCTAAGTAAAGACGATCATTTGCTGGAAGTCGGCACAGGATGGGGTGGATTGGCCATTTTTGCTGCCAAGCACTACGGCTGTAAGGTCACCACCACGACAATCTCCGATGAACAACTCAACTATGCCAAACAGCAGGTCGAGGCCGCCGGCCTCAGCGACCAGATCACCCTGCTGGATCAGGACTATCGCTTACTAGAAGGTCAGTACGACAAAATCGTGTCGATAGAGATGATCGAAGCTGTGGGCAAGAAATACTTACCCGGTTTCTTCAAGAAACTTAATGATCTGCTCAAACCTAACGGCCTGATGATGCTGCAGGCGATCACCATTGCGGATCAGCGCTACCAGGAATACAGTCGTAACGAAGACTTTATCCAGAAGCACATTTTCCCTGGCGGTTTCCTGCCATCAATGAAGCTGATGACAGAAATTATGGCGGACAAGACAGAATTGATAGTTAGGAACGTATTGGATATCGGCCGGGACTACGCGCAAACCCTGGCGCACTGGCGCGAAGCCTTTCTCGCCAACAGGCCGGCGCTGCAGGCACGCGGCTACGATGACAAATTCTGCAACCTCTGGCTCTACTACCTTGGATATTGTGAAGGCGGATTCTTGGAGCGACGCATTAGCACCGTGCAGTTACTGGCCAGCAAGGCGCCTCACCGCGAGGGCGAAAAGGCCCGACGAGACTGAGGTTTCGCACGATGCTGCGTGTACTGCTTTCCAAAACCTTCAATATTATTGCCTTCAACCTGACCTGGTTGGCCTGCGTGGTGGGTCGAGATGATTATCTTTGGCTGGCGGCGCCGGCCGTGTTTGTGTATGTCATCCTGCTCGTAAGGAATCAGGTCATTGAACTCAAGAGATTGCTGCCCTTGATTGCCATAGGCATCAGTATTGACGTGCTGCTGACAGCCCTCGGTATCTTTCAATTCGAGGCTAGCCTTTTCGGTGCTGGCAGACTGCTGATTCCAGCATGGCTAATGGTGCTATGGGTAGCCTTCTCAACGACTCTGTTCCTGTCTCTGCGGATGATTGGACGCTACAAAATACTTGCAGCCTTATGCGGCGCGCTGGTGATTCCGTTTAACTACGCGATCGGAGAAAGACTTGGTGCAGTCTCATTTAGTGGCGCCTATCCCCTTGCTTTACTGAGCATGAGCGCGATTTGGATCGTCGCACTACCCTTATTCTATATGATTGCCGACGGGAAATTAGAGAGATTTAATGTTACGACTTAGTTGCCTGATCCTGACCCTGCTGTTAGCCACCACCAGCTCAGCCAATGTCACGGCTGAGCTCAATCAGGTAGGTAACGCCACTCTCAAAGTGATGTTCTGGACCATCTATGACAGCTACCTGTTCAGCAAGGATGGTGTCTATCGCGGGGTTGAACCGGAGTTGGCGTTGCGCATCGATTATCGACGCAACATTAAACAGGATGACTTGATTGATCGAACTCGAAAGGAATGGCGAAAACAGGGGGTTTATGTTGACAGCAGCGAAACCTGGCTGCAGCAGCTGGACACTTTTTGGCCTGATATCAAGCGCGGCGATCAAATTGTGCTGCGCGTGAATGCAGAGTTAGCCAGCGAATTCTTTTTCAATGGCGAGCTTATTGGAAGTGTTGTTGACCCAATGTTTACTCGACGCTTCCTGTCGATCTGGTTATCCGAGAAAAGCAGTTATCCTCACTTGCGCAATCAATTGGTGGGGCTTAGTTAGGCTCAGGCAATAATTAGCTATCCGGTCTAATAAGCATCAGCCAATCAGATAGGGTTTAAGCGCCTCGAAACGGTAATCTATCTCGGCAATTTGCTGCGGACTAAAACTATAATCACCCCGGCGTGACTTGGTAATCTTGAAAATTCCTCTTTTTTGCATGACGTAGAGCCTGACACCGGGGATCAAATTATCCAGATTTTGGATTAACAGTAACCGTGCATAGCAATCCCGCAACTCGGCCTCGTCTCCCCGCTCATAGAGTTGCCACATCCTTGCATACACATCGGCATACATCGCACCACCGGTCATGACACCATCAGTGCCAATGCGCATTTCATAGAGCCAGCCTCTTCCGAGGGTGGCACCAAATATGCTGCGAATGGGGTCAGGCTGGTATCCCTGTAAAGCCAGCATGCGCTCATGCACCCGCCCAAACTCCTCTTTGATATAACCACATTGCGGAAACTCCACGGCCAAATCAACCAGAAAATCGATGGTGAGTTCGATGTCCGGGCCGCCACTGGTTTGAACAAAAATCGGGCGCTCAGTGATCTCACACAGTGCTGCGTAGTAGTCACGAATATCAGACAGCGATTGAGCAGTAGTAGGAGGAATCGCGATCATGCCATCGGGCTCCAGACCTTCGGCAATCCTGGCATACTCGAGCATCCCTGCGGTGTCTTCTGCCTGCACCCCAAGCACCAGCACCATACCAGTGTCGTGATTGGCTTCTGCCAGCACTTCGAATCCGCGGATCCGCTCTTTCTGCGACAAGTATCGCTGTTCGCTAGAATTTTGCGGCCACACCAAACCCTGAACGCCACAGCGCGCACAGAACTGCACCTCTTTGGCAAGATCTTCATAGTCGACTTCGCCTGCTTCGGTATAAGGCGTCGACAGTATCATCAGTGCGCCGCGCATCCTGTTTTCCGTCGCAGCGAATAAGTGTCGAGCTTGAAGAAATGGCAATGAAGATAGGGCGATCATTGCCTGACGGCGTGTGAGAGAGGAAGGTTTTGCCATAGTAAGTATCCTGTCTAGTTTTTGTTGTTTCTTCTGAGGTTTAATAAATTATGTTTTCGCTCTCACACTCATTTTCTTCTAATTCTTCTAGGCTAATTTCAACGTCAAGTTGAACCGCTCTCGACCACCCACCACCCTTTTCAGTGTTTCTCTTATTATTTCTGGCTACCCACTTTTATCCGCATGGTCAGCTCATGATCAACGACACCAACGTTCTTGTCTAACATTTCACGCGCGCTGAGTTGCTTACTTTCCACAATCTCCAGCTCTTCTTCGGAGTCATCGCTTAAGCCGTTGCGAAACACTCGGACGCAGTTGTTCACGGCCTCGGTGTAGCTGGAATTGGTTTCTGCCAGCAACTCGTCAAGCTGCTCTTTTGTCTGTAACACGAGTTCATCGACAACAGTTTCCGACGCAGGGCATCACAAAAATCGATATCAAATATCTCGACGAAGGCGCGAGCGATATAGATTTCGAGGTTGTCACGGAAGTGTTTGGAGCGAACCGTGTTATTCGCAAAGAAGTCATCGATAATCTCGATGTTCCTCTTATTAGATTCGAGAAATTGATCGCCGTCATCCGGATCCGATGGGAGATTGAATTTGATAGCCGGATGTTCTTCGCTAATATCTGACAGATAGAGGTCCACAGTACAGGCCACATTTGCGCACTTGGCGCCATTCATGGTGTTCCACGCGCGCTAGTAGGACCACTTAACGATGCTACTAGCTACTGGATGAATAGCCATAAAACGACGGACGCATATCAAAAATCTCATCTAGACTTAACCTGCTGGTGACGCAATCTTCTCGAGGGTGCGTAATAGGGGCCTGGTCATGACTGCACAGCACCAAAGCGCCAATCCCCGAGACTATGCCCTCCCCAGACAAGTTTCAACACCCTTTATTGGCAGCTGCTTCATAAATGCTTTTCTCCAACGCACGAATTTTGGTTAGAATCGGGTAAAACACCAAGAATGGAGCGTCACCCATGACCAAGCCGTCTCACGCGAAACTCCTCACCCTGCCGACAATTACGGCACTGCTATTGGCCTGTGGCGAACAATCCGCCACAATCGACAGCGACACGTCACCATCCGGGTCTCCTGATTCAGCGCTCACCCGAGTAAATGCAACAGAGCAGACCGCGCCCGGTTCCTTTGCCAGCGCGGGCAACGGCGCGCAGAATGGTGAGTGGCAGGCCTATGGCGGCGATATTGGCAGCACCAAATACACGTCGCTGGATAGTATCAACCTCGATAACGTGGGTGACCTTGAGCTCGCGTGGCGACGGCCCGCACTTGACCAGTACTATTTCGATATCAATCCTAACCAGCGTTATACCAACAGCTGGAATGCCGCACCCGTAATTGTCGACGGCATAGCCTATATCACTAATGGTGTTGGGCTGGTTGAAGCCTTTAATCCCGGCACCGGAGAAACCCTCTGGACCCAGGAACCCCCAGGCGGCGCCGATGGTCTTCCAGGCGCTCCAACTCGCGGGGTCGCATTCTGGCAAGAAAGCGATGAAGCGCGCGTATTTGTGCAACGTGGTACTTTTTTATATGCACTTGATCCAGCTACCGGCACCGCTATTTCCGATTTTGGTTTTGACGGCAGAGTCGATCTACAGCTCATGCCGTCGGAATTCGAACGCTTCCGCTGGGGTGGCGTGCCCATGGTGGTGCGCGATGTAGTAGTCATCGGACAAGCCATGTCTGACAATTTTTCCAACAAGGAAGCATTTAGGGGTGACGTTCACGCCTTCGATGTAAGAACTGGCGCGCTGCGCTGGACTTATCACACAATTCCACAGGAAGGTGAGTTTGGCACCGACACCTGGCAGGACCGGTCCTGGTCCTATACGGGTCACGCGCCAGTCTGGGCTTTATTCAGTGCCGACGAAGAGTTGGGCCTGGTGTACATGCCTATTTCTTCTTCCACCAATGACATGTATGGCGGACACCGAGTAGGTGACAACCTCTTTAGTCAAAGCCTGGTTGCAGTTGATGCAGAAACCGGCGAACGGGTATGGCATTACCAGACCGTGCATCACGGTCTTTGGGACTACGACCCACCGGCCGCTCCAATTCTCATGGATCTCAACGTGGATGGCCGTGAAATCAAGGCGGTGGCGCAGCTAACCAAGCAAGCTTTTGTGTTCGTATTTGACCGCGAGACTGGCGAGCCCGTGTGGGACATTGAGGAACGCACAGTGCCCGTGTCTGATGTTCCGGGCGAGGTTATATCTCCAACACAGCCCTTTCCAAGCAAACCAGCGCCCTTCGATCGCCAGGGTTCAACGGAAGACAACCTGATCGACTTCACACTGGAGCTTCGCGCTCAAGCATTAGAAATCGTCAGCAACTACGTCACTGGCCCCCTGTTCACACCACCCTCCATAAGCACCGAGAATGGCACTCGGGGTACAATCCAACTACCTGGCTCGCAGGGTGGCGCCGATGTGCAGGGTGCTGCCTTCGATCCGGAAACGGGTATGCTTTATATACCTTCCATCACTTCTGCCTTTGTCGCAGATTTGCTGCCGGGTGACCCGGAGGTCACCAACCTTTCCTATGTTAAAGGCTCCAGACGCTGGATCGCCGGCCCTCAAGGCCTGCCACTGTTCAAACCCCCCTATGGCCGCATTACGGCAATCAATATGAATACTGGCGAGCATGAGTGGATGGTGCCCAACGGTTGGGGACCGGTGGACAACCCGGCTATCGCCGATCTGAGTCTGGGCAAGTTGGGGGTACCCGGTCGACCCTCACCCCTGCTTACCAAAAGTCTGCTCTTCATTGGAGAGGGATTGACCGGTCAGCGCCCCGGCGGACGCATACCTCCAGATATGCCGGTTGAAATCGCAACCAATAGCGGCGGCCCCTGGTTCCGCGCCTACGATAAGACCAATGGTGAGGTGGTGTGGGAAATCGAACTGGATGCTGGCACCAGCAACCCTCCCATCAGCTATGTCTATGAGGGCAAACAGTACTTGCTGGTGGCGATAGGAGATCGTAATCATTCACCGGAGTTGTTGGCTTTTGCGTTGCCTGACTAGTTTCTCTTACCACGGCGTGCAGTTCAGTGGCAGACAAGGGTTCGGTGCTAACTTCTTCGACACGCCGTGAACCCTCATGGGGGCTCGGATCCCAAACTACATACCAAGGCTGTTTAGGGGGAAGATTTTAGATTCTAGCAGCCTACTATACGGAAACTAACGTTTCAGTATAGTAGAAAGTCAGCTCTTACAGATCCAGAGATTCCAATTACTCAGTGGCGTGACCAGTTTTAGCGACAACGCAGCCAAAGAAAATTAATCAGAAAATGTCTAATCGCAAATTACTCAATTTCCGCATTTCTTCTGACTGATTTCCAACAGCAATGGCCTAAGATATTTTGACCTTTTCCCCTCAAGGCTGACGATTAAGGCTGCTGTCCTAGCGCAGGACTCGCGCACGCAGCATATCTATCCAGTAAAGCAAGAAGGGAAGTGGTACTACGAGACTAAAGCAAACTACTTAACGCAGTCGTACACAAACGCGGGCGGCACATTACGGAGGGTGAAGCGCAGTTTTACATTGCTAAACATGGGCTTCATATCGCTGTAGTTGGCCAGACTGTACTGGAACTGTTGGAAGCCGCCACCGGGTCTGAGATTTGTGCCCACGGTAGCGAGAATCCGGCTTACAGTTTCGTCATCGATAATAGACAGCGGCAGACTTGAGACCATATGATCTACCAGATCAAGCTCGTGTTCATCGAGAATCTTCCTAATGGAAGTTGCACAGGCATTGTAGACATGCAGGCGAGGATCACTGATTTTACCGAGTTGAGCGGCGAATTCATCGTTGAGTTCAAGGCAAATTAATTGGCATTCGGGGTGCATGCGCTCTAATAATGCAGCAGTGACACAACCGTTGCCTGGCCCTAGTTCTACGATACAACGAGCATACTCAAAGTCGATGGGACGCAGCAGATCCTTGATCAAGATTCTCGAACTCGGTGCGATGGTGCCCGTAGTTTTAATGTTCTTGATCAGCTTTATAGAATCGCTGAATTGAAATCTGGCTGTCATATCCTTAACCATTCACCAATTTCTGACCCCAGAAATACATAAGTGCTCACTAGCGGAATTTCCCCAATCAGAAGGGGGACCACCATTCTCTTATAAGGCAATTTCACCATCCCAGCCACGTAGCAGATGACATCCGTCGGTACTAGGGGGAAAAACGACCAGCCTGCGATGATCCAAAAAGAGTACTTTCCATGCATCTTTTCTCGCAGCATGGCGATCTTGTCCGGGTACTTATGCTCTAACAGCTGGTCATAGTTCCCAAAGGACGGGAAACTGTATACTAGGAAGGCCCCTACCACAATACCGATGAAGGAGATCACCATAATGAATATCTGCATATCGGGGAAGGTAATAGCACCGGCAAGGATGAAAGGGGTGCAGGGAATCATGAGCAAAGAGCGAGTGAGGCTCATCAATACGTAGATAATTAGCGCGCCCGCGCCCAGATCCTCGAGCAGCCCTGCAATGGAGTCACGAGTCACTAGATCCGGATAGACCAGCAGTAACAGTAGGAAGATCGCAACAGCACTAAGCCAGATCGAATTGAAATGTCTGATAAAAGTGGCTAGCAAGACCCGACTCCGAGTAATTCGTCTGATAAATTAACCTTGGGTTTCATGCGCAAGTTTATGAGTATTTTTTCCCAATTCCCTCCATCAAAATCCACAAGTTCTACTTAGGTCGGCACCTCGTCCGGACAGTTGGCGTTAACGCCCATACTATCGGTATTGGAGCGAGATACATAAATAAGCCCAAAACCTTAGGTCTTGCAAAAAAGTACTTGGCTACTCCGCTGTTGGAAGTGTAAGTCGTAAGATTTTCTTCTACCTGTAAAAGGGAAAACTGTTGGTTCGATACGATCAGATGCCAATTGACCAACTTGTAACATACCGAGCAGCTGCACCTTTCCAGTTCCCGGGGCAGTTCCGCCTCCACTTGAAAGCAAACTTTACCGCAATGGCAGCCGCCAGTGGCAATCACCGCGTTAGCTCCATGTAGATAATTGCTAACAAGTCCGTCGCAATCCAGCTTGGTATGCTACCCTAACAGGGGGTCAAGGTCTCGGGTTGGCCCAGCCGCGAACATCTCTTCGACAGAGTGACCTTCATCGATATGGGTCTGCACCCAATCGCGCAGAGTAAACAACAAATTCTGATAATCAAGCATACCGTGTCGATCGGAAACGCCTTCACCGTGGCCAGGAATCACTTTTGTATAGGGGCACGCCATTCCGATCGCCAAGCCCATAGCATCGATCATGCCCAAAAAACTGCCGCCGTTGTAATGATCAACAATAGGATACATATTGGTACGAAAGACGTCTCCCAAGTGCAAGACATCAGACTCGGTGAATTATAAAAAGCTATCGCCACCGGTATGCGCAGGTGGAGCTTGGAATACCCTGACCTCCTCCCTATGCGAATGAAAGCTTATCGCCTCGCTGAAAGTAGGAACCGCTTGAGCGGACTCAGCAGGCACCGGAAAGAAGGCGCCGCCCTGCGTGGAATTCGAAGCTCCTCCAGAATCTGCAAGCGCACCAGGTCGTGCGCGACGATTGTCACGCCATAATCGGACAGTAAGCTGTTACCGCAGATATGATTGGGATGCACATGAGTGTTAATGACGAATTTAATATCCTGATCTGAGAGCTTTTCGACTTCTGCGATTATCTCGGCGACAGCTGATTGGAAATGACATCGACTAATAGCACGCCTTCAGCGCCAGCCAAGACACAACTAATGCCATTGGTATTAGTGGGTTCAAGCATGTGACCATTGCCCAGTACCTGATAAGAAGCGAATGTCCAGTCCTGCGCAAATCCCGATGCGCCAATGCAAAAATTTGGCGAGCAGTAACACCACTAGAACCCATTTTCGTCTGAGATAAATCGCGGCCTTTTCCTCCTCACTCCGTCAAAAAATTCACAGGCTACTGCCCAATTTATCTGATCTACCACTCAGTTTTGCCACCAACCTTGCGGACAGGCCAGAAGTAGGCTGCACACAAAATAAAAAAAATCGATGATCGGCAGAACCATCGCTTGCAAGATACCGGCTGCACTTGGGTCGGTGACATACAGAGCAGCGCTAAGCGCCACTGCCAGAAAAACTACCCCTTCCTGCACACTTACCCAGCCGGAGCGGCTGAAATCAGGGTCATTCTGCACTCTATCACTGCAGATACTCTGTTCCAAGCACACCGCAGTTAGTATAAAATTTGCTCATGCTACAACATCGTTTCATAGACAATGCCAAAGCGAACCCTGAAAAGATTGCCATCATCGATAAGGCTACCGGGACCAATCTCAGCTATTCCCGCGCTCTAATCGCCTCACTAATACTCTCCCGTCGCTTCAAAAAACTGGAACGTGGTCGTATCGGTATCATGTTACCTACCGGTTCAGGTGGCGCACTCGCTGTGGTTGGCGCATTGTTCGTTGGAATGACTCCGGTGATGATCAACTATTCCACGGGAGCGGCCAAGAATTGCCTGTACGCACAGCAGACTTGCGACTTTAGAGTGATCATCACTGCAAGAGCACTGCTGGAGCGAGTAGGCTGCGAAGAATTACCTGACATGGTTTTCATTGAGGACATCCTGGCGAATCTGGGCAGTGTCGAAAAAGGTCTTGCCTTTGTAAAGTCCAAGCTGCCTATCGCGATGTTGAAAGGGATCACGGGTAAGCACAATCTTGATCAGCCTGCCGTCATACTGTTTACCAGCGGCAGCGAGAAAGACCCTAAAGTAGTACAACTCACGCAGCGCAACCTGATCTCCAATATCGATTCTTTTTCCGACATGATGGACGTGCGCAGCATGGATAACCTATTGGCGGTCCTTCCCTTCTTTCATGTATTTGGATTGACCATTTGTTTATGGACGCCGCTGTGCCTGGGTATGACTTCAATCGCCCATGCGAATCCGCTCGACTTCAAGACCATTGCCAAAATAATCAAGGAGCATGAGCCCCAGCTTATCGTAGGCACTCCGTTATTCCTGGAAGGCTATGCCAGACAGTCGCAGCCAGGGGATTTTGCCAGCGTTGAGCTAGCGGTCACCGGTGCCGACAAGTGCCCTGAAACCCTGCGACAACTGTATCGGGAAAAACATAACATAGAAATTTTCGAGGGCTATGGCACGACTGAAACGTCACCGGTGATCTCTGTTAATCCGAGAGATGACAACCGCCCCGGCAGTATCGGCATTCCGATTCCTGGCACCGAAGTAAAGATCCAGAGTATTGATTCCGGTACGCCCTGCGCTACGGGTGAGACTGGAAAAATTCTGGTGAAAGGTGACGGCGTCATGGCGGGTTACCTCAACAACGTGGAAGAATCCAATCTGCGCCTGCAATCTGGTTGGTATGACACCGGCGACCTGGGCTGTCTCGATGAGGATGGGTACATCTGGCACAAAGGCAGGCTCAAGCGCTTCGTGAAAATTGGCGGAGAAATGATTTCACTGGTGTCCGTTGAGGAAGCACTGAATAACCTGACTCCCGAAGACGTCGAATGCTGTGCCGTAGAACTGCCGGACTCCAGACGCGGCTCGCGCATCCTTGGTGTGACCAACAAGATGATTGATGAGAAAGAGGTGGGTAAGCAGCTTGCTGAAAAAATACCCAATCTCGCGTTGCCAAAGAAATATGTGGTAGTAGATGAGTTTCCCTACATGGGTAGTGGCAAGACCGATTTCCGGACTCTGACGAATATCGTGCGAGATATGGAGTCTGACGAGTAGCGATCCGCTTGCTGCAGCGCTTGCTTTACCTTCCGAGGCTGTCCTGGCCTCTATTTTAATTGAAGACGGCCCACAATTCGGAGTCGGCTTAATGCTGCTGAGTGCTGGGCTTTTTCTAAACTTACTGCTGTTTCGCAACAGTGACAGTTACGTCGACTCGCAGCCACCTGAACAACCTCAGGCCAGGAATCCACGAAAACCTAACCGATAGCTTATTAAGAATAGAGATGACAAGCCACCAATCTATCGGCGTTTTTAAGCGCAATCAACTCTGGCGTGGTGTTACGACAAACTTCCATCGCTTTGGGACAGCGATTGGCAAAGCGACAACCCGCCGACACATTGACCGGGGAAGGGATTTCACCTTGAATCGCAGTAGACGGCCTGCTTCTCTCCAGGTTTGGATCCGGCTCAGGGTTGGATCCGACGAGTATTTCTGTGTACGGGTGCTTGGGATCGAAATACACTTCATCAGCTTTACCAAGTTCCACCAGCGAACCCAGATACATGACAGCCATGCGGTCACTAACGTAGCGCACCATAGAAAGGTCATGGGCGATGAACAGCAGCGTGAGACCCATGCTCTCCTTTAGCTCCCCAAGCAGATTAATCACCTGGGCCTGCACCGACACATCGAGCGCCGAGATTGGCTCATCGCAAACCACGAACTCGGGCTCCAGTATCAGCGCTCGCGCGATGCCAATGCGCTGTCTCTGGCCGCCGGAGAACTCATGGGGATATCGCGACATGTGGTCGGGCTGTAGCCCAACTTTACGCAACCACTCGGCAACCTGTTCTTTTACGCTCTCGACGCTGGCAGCACTGTGCAGTCGCAAACCCTCTCCGATGATTTCGCCCACAGTCATTCGCGGATTCAGCGACGAGTATGGGTCCTGGAAAATCATCTGCATTTTCGCAGCGAGGCGCTGAAAATCCGCCGGGGAGTACTTGCTGGGAAGCACTTCACCTCGGTAAACCACGTCTCCCGACGTTTTATCGTGTAATCCCAGCAAGGTTTTACCAAACGTGGATTTACCCGAACCACTCTCGCCAACCAGGCCAACAATCTCTTTTTCACTGATCGTAAGGGAAACTTTCTCTACTGCATGCACACGCTGGTCGCGGCCCATATCAAAAAACCGAGTCAGTTCCTTGACTTCGACGAGTGTGCTCATGCCTTAGCATCCTTAAAGTAAATCGTCTCGGGCTTGATAGGTGCCTGCTCATGATGCAACCAGCAGCGTGAGAAATGGTGGTCATGCAAAAAATGATCCGTAGGAGGCTGCACGTCACAAACCTGCATGGCATGGGGGCAACGTGCGCAGTAACCGCAGCCCCGTGGTGGCGCGAACAAATCTGGCGGACTGCCTTCAATCGGCCTCAATTCATGTTGCAGCGCGGGGTCATTGGTCGGCATGGCTTCCTTCAGTCCGACAGTGTAAGGATGGGCAGAGCGATAGAATACATCGTCAGCATTGCCGTGCTCGACGATCCGACCGGCATACATTACCGCGACTTCATCCGCCATGCGCGCAACGACGCCAAGATCGTGAGTAATTAGAATGATAGCCATACCCGTTTCTTTCTGCAGATCCTGCATCAAGTCGAGAATCTGCGCCTGAATGGTTACATCCAATGCGGTAGTGGGCTCATCGGCAATCAGGATAGAAGGTTTGCAGCTGATCGCCATGGCGATCATGGCGCGCTGCAGCATACCGCCAGAAAACTCGAAGGGATACTGACGGGCCCGCTTCGCCGCCTCCGGGATCTTACTCATCTCCAACAGGTGCACAGCTTCAGCGAAGGCATCTGTTGATGAATAGCCACGATGCACTTGCAGTGGCTCGGCGATTTGTGCGCCAATACTCATGGTAGGATTCAGCGAGGTCATGGGGTCCTGGAAAATCATGCCGATCTCCCTGCCCCGAATCTCTTTGCCATCAATCCGATTCCTGCCCAGCACCTCGTGACCGCGCAGTCGAGCCGAACCCGCCGTGATCCTGCCAGGCGGCATTGGAATCAATCCCATAATGCTCTGGACCGTGACTGACTTGCCGCAACCCGATTCGCCAACAATCGCCAAGGTCTGACCCTGGTCAACCGTGAAATCGACTCCCCTGACTGCTTCTATAGTGCCACCGTAGGTGTCGAATTCCACGTGCAGGTCCTCGACTTCCAGAAGTGGAGAACCCCTATTCAGCTTTTCCCCGATAGCGCTCACTCAACATTCCTCATGCGCGCATCCAGTGCATCACGCAGTCCATCTCCGAGCAAATTGAAGGCCAGCACGGTGAAACTAATGAAGAGAGCAGGAAAAAACAGCTCATGGGGCGTTGTCAGCATAGTCTTTATGCCCTCATTGGACATCGAACCCCAGGACGGCGTTGGTGGCGCCACACCCATGCCAATAAAGGAGAGAAACGCCTCGGTAAAAATCGCGCTGGGAATCGCAAAGGTCACAGTCACCAGCACGACCCCCAGAGTATTAGGAATCATATGACGCATGATTAAATAGGAGGTATTGGCGCCCAGCAATTGTGACGCGCTGATGTAGCCCTGTTCACGGATCTGCAGAATTTGTCCGCGCACCAGCCTTGCCGTAGCTGGCCAGAGCAGCACCACCATAGCAACCAGCATGGGGAACACCCCACTCTCGCCCGGACCAATGCCAAAAGCGATCTTGAACAGGATCATAAACAAAAGAAAAGGTAGCGCGACCACAAAATCCGCGAACCGCATCATCAGCTGATCAGCACGCCCTCCCATGAAACCAGCCGCCGAGCCGTAAACAACACCAAATAACACGAATAGAAACGGCGCACCTATTCCGATAAAGAGTGACACCCGCGCCCCAGCCATCAATCTGGCTAGCAAATCCCTGCCCAGATAATCGGTGCCTAGCGGATGCCAGGCGAGCTCAATTTCGTCCCCAATTTGAATATTTTTTGCTGCGTCAATGAGACCACGTTCCCGCGCTTCCTGTAACGTAGTAACCCGTTCGAGATCCACGGTGAGTGATTGGTATTGATCAGTTATCTGGCCGCGCGCATCCAATGCCACCACGGAGTAATAAAAACGTCCGGGCTGCAGGTCGAGGCGGTCTTCGAAATACAGCGTGTCATTATTAAGGAATTCCGCGAGCGGAATACCATAGGCTAACTCGGATCCAACCGGAAACAGGTTGCGATAGACCCGATGCCCGTTGGCTCCTGGCAAAGCATCCCACTGCATTCGTACTGCCTGGCTATTGGCAGGCTCCGCCAGCCGTAATCCCGAACCGGGCAAGCCCTGTGCACCAAACCAGGGTTCATAATCTGCGACTATGATGGCGCCGCGATCTGTGCCCGGGGGCCGGCTGATCTGATCGATATCCTGAATCGCAGGATCGACTTTCCAGACCAGCGGGCCAGCAATAGTGAAGAGCAGCAGACCAATCACAATATACAGCGACACCAATGCCCGCTTATTCGCCTTTAAGCGAATCCAAGCATCTTGCCAGTAGGACAGCGAGGGCCGGGAGATAACCTGGGTTTGTTGGTGGGCCTCAATTCGCGCGAAGCTGGAGGCGGAGAGTTCGCTCATTTTTCCAACCTCACTCGCGGATCAATTAATCCATATACCACGTCGACGATGATCACCATGAAGACAAGGAAGGCTCCATAAAAAACGGTAGTCCCCATAATTACGGTGTAATCCAATTGCTGTACGGCCTCAACGAAATATCTCCCCAGACCAGGGATGGCGAAAACCAACTCAACCACAAAGCCGCCGGTAGTGATGGCGGCAATGGCTGGCCCCAGCACTGTGACTACGGGCAAAATGGCATTACGCAGTTGGTGCCGGGTAAAAATTCGCGTTGCAGGAACGCCCTTGGATTTGGCGGTACGCACATAATCGGAGCTGGTTACTTCCAGCATCGACGAACGCATCAGGCGGGTTAGGTAGGCCATGGTGCTCAAGCCCAACACCAAGGCTGGTACTAACATATGCAGTATAGTTCCCCAACCAGCCACCGGAAGCACTGTAAAACCAACCAGGTTATTGAACGTTACAAGACTCAGCTGACTTAAGGCCGCCACCACAAAACTCGGTACCGAGATACCCATAATAACCAGAAACATGATCAGGTAATCAGGTAAGCGATTGCGGTAAAGCGCCGTCATGGCGCCGAACAACACGCCGCCAGTTGCTGCGAAAATGACTGCCAGCACACCCAGGATCGCTGACACCGGGAAATGCTCGCGAATGATGTCGTTCACTTCGCGGTTTTCCTGTACGAAGGAAATACCAAAATCGCCTTGAGACAGATTCCGCAGAAAAATAAGGTATTGTGTGGTGATAGGTTGATCCAGCCCGTACTTGGCTTCCAGGTTCGCGCGGGTTGTATCGGTCATCGCCCGATCATTGGTCAGCGGGTCACCTGGCACATTGTGCATGGCAAAGAAGGTAGCCGTGGCAATAAACCAGACTGTAAGAATACCTTGTGCCAAGCGTTTTAGGATGTAAGAAAGCATATAAGATTACAACTCGGTACAGCTTTTACCCAGGGCTAATCTGATGAGCTATCAATATAGGCATAGTTGTAATCGACTTCCGGACCAACGGAGCGGCGCCTGAAATTTTGCAGGCGCGAATCGACGACAAACGAGAATCCACGTTCATACATGGGAAGAATGACTACATCTTCATAGAGTAGCCTTTGAATTTCATTAAACGCATCCATGCGCTTCTGGGGGTCGAGCTCTGACTGCGCAATGCGAATCCAGGAGTCCATTTCGGGGCTGTCATAGCGTCCGCGATTCTGCAAATTCCACGATGAAAACAGATCACCGTAGGTCAAAACATCGTTGTAATCAGGCCCCCAACCGGAGAGGACAATATCGAACTCACCTTGGCGCATCTTTTCCAGTCGCTGCTTGAAGATCTGCACATCAATCCGAAATTCGAGCCCAAGATTCTTCCTGAAGAGCTGCTGATAGTATTCAGCAGACAATAGGGAAATCGGCGTATCGCCTGCCAGCATCATCAGTGGAGGGAATTCATCCAGGCCAAGCTCCTGACGCGCCAATTCCAAATGCTCACGGGCTTTTTCCACATTCATCTGATGCCGCACCGGCGGATATTCTTTTTGGAAGGACTCCGACACACCACTTAACCAGGCGGGAAACAGGCTCACCCCAGGCAAATAGCTGGGTTCTTTTAAAACTTTGTAAACAAGTTCATTGGAGTCTTGCGCCAACTGTAAAGCACGGCGAAAGTTCTTGTTGCGAGTGATGCGGTCATCACGGTGATTGAATTCGAGATAGAAAACCGACCCATCCATCGAGCGATCGATTGGCCAGCGTTGCTCCATGGCCGTGGGCAACATGGGTGACAGCAGATGGGTATCTACAATTTGCCCATCCTTGAAGAGGTTGAGCTTCGCATTGATATCCTGGGTAATATACGCCGTACGTATCTCATCCAGAAAGCCCTTGTTCTCGCGATTCCAATAGCTGGGATTCTTGACCCAGCGCATGGTGGAGCCATGCACCCACTCTGTCAGCAGGTAAGCACCGTTATACAGCAGCATGTCAGCGTCGGCACCATAGCGCCCTTCGGTGCTATTAAAGAAGTCTTCCCGCACCGGGAAGTAGGTCAGATAAGCAACCAGTTTGTCGAAATACGGCGTTGGACGCTCAAATTCCACTTCCAGCACGCGATCACTCACGGCCCTGACGCCCAGCGTTTCAACTGGTAATTCACCGCTGTTGATGGCTTCTGCATTCTTGATGGGATAGAGAATGAACGCGTATTGAGACGCTGTCTCCGGATCGACTACACGCTTCCAGGAAAATACGAAGTCTTTCGCGGTAACCGGGACGCCATCACTCCAAAACGAGTCCTCCCGCAACCAGAAGGTAGCGCCATCTGCTCGAATCTCGTAACGATCTGCGACACCTGGCACTAACTGCGCATCAATGTCATATCCAAGCAGACCTTCCATCACGTGGGCCAGCACGACCAAACTGGAGGCATCTGTTGCCCGATTGGCATCGAGTTGGGGGGGCTCTTCACGCAGGGCTATGGTTATAGCGTTATTTTCAATATCAATGGCGTTGCCAGACGTGGTGCTGCCGGCCTCACCGGCGATGATCCAGAGCAGATAGGTGAAGGCTGCCAGGCCTGCTATTGCAATACCGGCGAACTTGGCAAGCTGAATGCCCGCCGAATGTGTAAACCCCTGATCCGCCTCGATAACGACGGCACCTGTGTCTGACATAGCTACTTCCTCCTGCGTTGAGAATACCGCAGCGTCTGGGGACTCACAAGAACTATGGTGCGTGACTTATTGGCCTTCAAATGTCATTGAAAACAGCGGTTTAGCGTATAGATATTGGCCTGGAGAACGCTAGCGGGGTTCCAGCCAACGCCCTACTCGCGCGAGTCCCAGATAGGCCCCCAGCAGCGACAGCAGCAGTCCGCCCGCAAGCAGCAGCCAGACCACGACGTCCCAGGCTGGCCGATAGGGGTACAGAAAATTGAAATCCAGGCTGTGCAGACCGCGATAAAGCCAGCGTTCTCTGCGATTAGCGCGGTGACTGACAAACTCCAACTCACCCGTCTGCAGTGACAGGTAATATCGAGAACCGGCAAGGTCATCGAATTCGACTCGCAGCACGGGCAAGGGAGGCGCCATTTGCCGGCGCGAGTTCCTACCATAGTAGTAGTTGTCGTATTCATTCAGAATCTCAGCGGCAACCATATTTGCGGCCACTGCTGGTTCCAGCTGCGCCAGAATTTGCGCATCCGTAAACAGGCCAAGTGGCTCCATGCTAGTTACTTCGCGAAATTCACGACTAATGGCCCCGGTCGAACTATCGCCACCGATACTAAGCTCATAAAACCTTTTGCCTGCGAAGACGTGGAAATTTACTTCCTTCAGTGAGCCCTCGATGACAGCGAGATCTGCTGCTGGCGTTTCGCTCTCGAAGGCGCTCACACCAGCTCGAGAGCGAAAATAGGCTACCGCGTCAAAACCCATACCGCTGGCGCGATTCCATGAGTAAGGCTCCATGGAAAGCAAGCCGCTGAAAGCCCAGGTCAGCACGCACCAGCCGAATCCGATACCGAGCATGTAGTGCCACTTCATCAGGCCGTGGTAAGGAATTGCTCTTACCAGGTTCGGCCAGTGCCGCCAGCGCAATTGCGTGAACATCAGCACAAGTCCTAACGCCACAAAGACGACTCCAACAGAAGCCAGGCCGATTACTGTGGCAGACCACAAAGCCGTGTCAGCTCGCAAGGGCAGAAAATAGAGCCAATGTGGTATCGCACCAAGCCAGGCTAGCAATCGATCCCGGGACGTGGTGTACAGCACCACTCGCCCTCGACTGGGCGAGACATAGACTTCGCTCCCTTGCCCATCATCCGATCTGTACTTCTGTAAAGGCAGTTCCGAACGCAGCTCAAGCGTCCATTGATCTACACTCTCAATCAGGCCAACCCGGTCAAGAGCGTCTGGTGGTGCACTGAGAAAGTCTGCCGCGATCTGTCTTGAACTGATCATGCTTGAGGTGAGCAGTTCGCCGTTGTCAGCGAATAGGACCTGCACGGTATTGCCGGTAAACACGTAAGCCGGGCGACCCAGGCGGGTCGTTAGGGTAGGAAAATCTGTTCGCCGCAGCGCAGCGCGTGCGGCTTGTGGGGAGAGTTCAACGGCGCTCAGGTTTAATACAGGCAGGCGCGCAAGTCGCTCTGCTTCACTAAGCTGGGGCATCCCGCCTGTGTAAATAATCACAAATCCGGAGGCAAACCACAGGCAAAAAAGCAGACACAGTGCGATACCAAGGTAACGATGGCTGAGTATCAGAAAACGCTGCCAACGGCGCTCACTCATAACTGAACACTCGGTTCAGATATTTTTAAATACCCAAATCATTGCGCGTTACCCGAATCAAAGAAGAGTCTGCACTACTGCGACCAATCCGCCAATCAGTAAAAACGCGGTCGCTAAAAAGCCTGGTAGGAACCCCCTGCCACGCTTGGCAGGATCTGCGACATACGCCTGCAAGTAAATAAGTCTGGAAACCGGAAATACCAGACCCACACCAGCAGCTATCATCGGACTCCCATAGTAGCCATAGATCACAATGGCGGGGAGAAAAACCAGAAGTTGCTCAGAGGTATTGATTTGAACCCGGTAGTAGCGCTCGAAAATTGGATCACCAGAGGTCGCCGGTGCCGGGCAATTGTATTTACCCCGCGCCATGCCCACCAGAATTCCGAACACAAGATATTCAATAAGCGTAATAATAATGACAATCGCAACGTATTCCATGCTGTTCCCCTAATGGTGTAATCCTTTGGTTAATTTACCCTGTGCCTTACTGCGGCTTTGGTTTTCCAATCCTGCACCCAACTTCATTTTTTTCGATGCACGACTGTTATTATTACTGAAGAGAATCGCTCAATGAATTCAGATAATTCTGAGAGTTAGTCATTACAATTTCCGGAAACTTGATGGTCGGATGCAACTCGCGCATCCGAACATTAAGCAAACCATGTGCAGAGAAGATAAGCGAATCCATGATGATGTTGTCTGAATCACACCCCCGGGCAAGCTTAATCAAGCGATCGAAACCTACAACGAAATTTTCCGAATGGCTCCTTCTGATCTCAGTGCCATAAAATAAATCAGCAAAATCGATATCCTTGGGCGTGCCCATACTTAAAAACAAGCGCGACCAGACTTCGGAATCACCCTGGGCAAACTGTTGCCAGACCTCCCGGATCTGATCTGTGCGGTAACTTCCATTGCCCACAGGCCCTTGAGAAGACATGAACAGCAGACCCGCTATGGCTCCCAACTGTCTGCGGGTAGCTTCGGAAATCTTGAAGAATGTCTCCTGGCGCGCGTTCATTTCGGTGGCGGCGATGGCCTGGGTCTGCTTTGCCGAATGCAGGTTGTTGCGGCGAAGTTCTTCGTTATTTTCTGCCAGAACGGATTGCTGAATAAAGAGCCCAATGACCAACCAGAGAAATGCCAGAAACGCAAAAGCGCCCTCCAGAAATGCCCCCATCTCATCAATGGGCAAATCCATGAAAGATCCCCAGCCCACATTACGTGCGATATAGACGGCAAGGAATACAAACCAAAGCAAGGAAACGACCAGTGCAATCTGGATGCGCCAGTCCTGGGGCCAAGAGAAATGCATTGCCCCAGCAGAGTTTGCCTGTGGCTCGGGTTCTTGGATTATTTGTGCGGATTCTTGCAACATAAGACTCCTAGGGTAAAGTGCAAACCTGGCAGGGTCAATTACCGACCAATTTCAGAGGGCTTGATGCTTAATCACAGGGGCAAATCAGAATTCTTGTCTATTTTTATTACAAACAACGATTTGCGCAGGACAACCATGGGTTTGCCTGCTTTAACTGCCTCTTAAATCCTACTCGTAAAATCATTGAGTGGAGGAATTTTGTCTACAGGAATGACACTAAATTGCTGCCCCTTCGCGTATAATTCTTCAGATATTCTGAAGAGCAGTTGCTGGTAGCAGCTTAGACGGAAAAGTAATATGTCAGCCAAAAAGCAAGCAAACTTCAATTTTGAAGGCGCACTGGAACAACTCGAGGAACTCGTCGCCTCCATGGAGGACGGCGAGCTCAGCTTGGAAGATTCACTCAAGGCCTTCGAAAAAGGCATAAAGTTGACTCGCGAATGCCAAACAGCGCTTAAAAACGCAGAGCAGAAGGTTCAGATACTGCTCGATGAAAGCAGCGAGCCTGAAAGTTTTGAATTAGCAGGCAACGACTGACCTCCCGCCATGGAAGTAACATTAACTCCCAGGCTGGAAGAATTCCTGCAGACTTGCCAGCGCCGCGTTGAGGCCGTGCTGGAGCACGAGCTCAAGCGTGAATCCCCCAGCGCTGAGCTTCAAGAGGCTATGTCTTATGCCTGCCTCGGTGGCGGCAAGCGCCTACGGCCAGTTTTGGTTTATGGCGCCAATCTGGCACTGGGGGGTGATCTCTCTAATGCAGATGCGGCGGCGGCTGCTGTAGAGTTAATGCACAGCTATTCGCTGGTGCATGACGATCTCCCCGCTATGGACGACGACGACCTCCGGCGGGGCAAAGCCAGTGTCCACAGAGCCTACAATGAAGCCACTGCGATCCTGGTGGGCGATGCTCTTCAAAGCCAGGCTTTCACCATGCTCAGTAGATCAACGCCAAAACTGACAGCGTATGCCCAGTTACAGCAGGTGCAGGAGTTGGCAATGGCTGCCGGCAACGACGGTATGGTCGCCGGTCAGGCGCTGGATTTTGCTGCCACTGGGGTTGAAACGTCTCTCGATGACCTGCAAATACTGCATGGTCTCAAGACTAGCGCCCTGATACGGGCCAGTGTCACGCTTGGAGCGCTCAGCGTTGACAACTGCGACACTGAACAGCTGCATCAATTGCAGTCTTTCGCGGACTGTATTGGACTGGCGTTCCAGGTAAGAGATGACATCCTGGACGTCACATCCGACACCGAGCGACTGGGTAAACCCCAGGGCTCAGATCAGCTGAATGGAAAGG
>Ga0315330_10000490_pt1 | contig 24576 bp, 22 predicted proteins | sample M140m34915metaG_FD_203453 | JGI IMG/M metagenome (GOLD analysis project Ga0315330, IMG submission 203453) | Ammonia-oxidizing marine archaeal communities from Monterey Bay, California, United States - M1 40m 34915 | ecosystem: Environmental > Aquatic > Marine > Intertidal zone | place: USA...
TGGTCCGGTTAATCCCTCGCGAGGCAGCATTGGGACAAAACCCGTGCCGGATTCTGCCTGGGCTGGTCGATAGCCTGAAGCTGCACCCGTTTCAGGCTCTGGCAGCGGCTCTAGCGCCAGGCCCAAGGCGCGGCTGAATTCGTCCACGCTGAATGTGTTCACTACGACGCCAGCCAGTTCCACATAGGCTTCGTTGCTAATTCCGTTGGCGGCCAGTTGATCAACGAAGACCTGGGTAATGCGACTCTGATCGGTGATGATGCGATGAACAGCATCGATTGCCGCTGTCGGCAAATTGCTGCTGCTATCGTGGGTGCCGCTCACCGAATTTGGGGAGAGTGCTGCCTTTCGAATCCCACAAAAGCTGCAGCTAAGAGCGTTGCGAGTTTCCGCAGCGATGGCGACGCGTTCAGCGCCTGTCCACCAATTGCCAGGGGTTGCCAGTTTTTTCCAGTAGTCGCGATGCGCCTGTTTAATGTCTTCGCGGATTGCATAATCCGCGTCTTGATAGCTAAATTTGCTCATGGTTGGCGTTATTTGTTGCTTGGAATGATTTGAGTTAACCCAGCCATTGTACTGAGTAACGGTCCAGAGGTGCACAAAAATGTAGCCTGCGAATTCGGCCGTGCTTCTGCAGTAATTTCCGCTACAATGGCATGGTGACTCAATATCGTACGGCGCCAGAGGCAACGCCCAATATGCCGGGCGGCATCCCCTACATCATCGTCAATGATGTGGCGGAGCGATTTAGTTTCTATGGTCTGCGAGCCATACTGGTCATCTTTATGACCCAGTATCTGATGTCCTCCGGCGGCCAGCTCGCCGTGCTGTCAGATGAGGACGCCACTTCCTACTTTCATCTTTTCACTGCGACCGCCTATTTTTTGCCCTTGATCGGAGCCATTGTGGCGGATGCATTCTGGGGCAAATACAAGACTATTATCCTGCTGTCCCTGGTGTACTGTGCCGGTCACTTCTCTCTGTTTCTCGACGACACCCAGCTTGGCCTGTTTCTTGGACTTACTTTGGTCGCTGTTGGGTCTGGCGGAATCAAGCCCTGTGTCGCGTCCAACGTGGGCGATCAGTTTGGCAACACCAACAAACACCTGCTGTCCCGCGCTTATTCCTGGTACTACCTGGGTATTAATATCGGTTCATCGACTTCGTCTTTGCTCACCCCCTGGCTGCTGGAAAACTATGGGCCTGCCATCGCCTTTGGTGTGCCCGGTGCCTTCATGGCCCTGGCAACACTTACCTTCTGGGCTGGCCGTAAACAGTTCGTCCACATACCGCCGGCTGGAAAATCCTATATTAAGGATATCACCGGCCCGGAAGGCAAACGCATGGTGAAGCGTCTGCTGCTCATCTATGTATTGGTGGCTGCGTTCTGGTCCCTGTTTGACCAGATGGGCAGCACATGGGTATTGCAGGCGCAAAAAATGGACCGTATTGTATTTGGCTATGAGCTGCTGCCGGCCCAGATCCTGGCCGCTAACCCATTCCTGATCATCGTCTTGATTCCCCTGTTCACTTACGTCGTCTATCCATTGATGAACAGGCTGTTTGTGGTTAGTGCATCGCGCAAGATGTGCATGGGTATGTTCCTCGCCTCAACTCCTTTTCTTGTTACCGGATGGGCAGAGTTCCAGATTCAGAATGGTGCGACGCCCCACATTGGCTGGCAGCTGTTTGCCTATCTGTTGCTTTCGGTTGCCGAAGTCATGCTTGTTATTACGGTTTTGGAATTTTCCTATACCCAGGCGCCCAAGCGTATGAAGTCATTGGTAATGTCATTCTTCTATCTTTCCATTTCGGCTGGCAATCTGTTTACCGCGGCGGTTAATCAGATTATTCAGAATCCGGATGGCAGTTCTAAATTGGAGGGGGCCACGTATCATTTATTTTTCGCAGGATTCATGGGGACGGCCGCCATACTGTTCGCCATTTATATGCTGAACTACAAAATGGAATACATAATTCACGAAGAAGCAGACGACGATGAGCAATCAGATCAACGATTACAGCAGCAGCCAGGCACTGCTTGAGCGTGCCAAAGCCGTTATACCCAATGGTATTCCAGGTCATTTTAATCCTGTTGTGCAGGTTCCGGAGGGGGCCTACCCTTGCTACGTAGACAGGGCGAGGGGTGCACGATTCTGGGATATAGATGGCAACGAGTATATCGACTATATGTGCGCCTATGGGCCGATGATTCTGGGATATCAGAACGAAGTCATTAAGGAGGCTGTACGAAAGCAGGTGGCTAACACCGATACCTGCACACTGGCATCGCCGGTCATGGTGGAGCTGGCAGAATTCCTGGTTGAGCTGATTCCCTGGGCGGGCTGGGCGACGTTTGCGAAAAATGGTGCTGATGCGACCAATATGGCAGTGCTCATCGCCCGCAGCCACACTGAGCGGCGCAAGATCATTGCCATTGATGACGGTTACCATGGGTGCTCGCCTTGGATGCAGGCACTCGGTCGCGGAGGGATCAGCCGGGAGGACCATCGAGAGACGATTCGCATTCCCTGGAACGATCTGGCTGCGCTTGAAGCCGCACTCGAAGCCAATAAGGGTGAAGTGGCCGCATTAATCAGCTCGCCCTATCACCATCCTGCTTTCAAAGATAACGAGTTGCCTGAGGCGGACTACTGGTCGGGAGTACACGCTTTGCTGAAACAGCATGATGTGCTCTCCATTTGTGATGATGTGCGCGCCGGGTTTCGACTGAATATGGCCGGTTCGCCAAACTATTTCGGCTACACACCCGATTTAAGTTGTTACTGTAAGGCCATCGCCAATGGCTACCCGATCGCCGCGGTAGTGGGTAAGAATGCGTTACAGGACGCAGCGGCGGGCGTCTTTCAGACCGGCAGCTTTTGGTTTTCCGCGGGTCCCATGGCAGCGGCACTGGCTTGTTTAAAAGAACTCCAGCGTATTGATGGTCCAGCGAGAATTCTACAAACTGGCGAAAAGTTGTGGCGGGGAATGGTGGAAATCGCCGCGGATGCGGGCCATGAGCTGAAAGTTACTGGCGTTGCTTCCATGCCTTATTTGCGTACCGAGCACGAAGCGGGCATCTCGTTTCATCAGGCTCTGTGTGGCGAATGCACCCAGCGCGGGCTGTTTCTCACCTCGCATCATAATCTGTTCGTCTCTGTGGCCCATTCTGAAGCAGACGTCATCCGCAGTTGGGAAATCTTCAGCGACGCAATCAAGACCGTAAACGCAAGCTTTAAATAGTTGGGTCAAATATTTTAGTCCTCGGAGTTTCTAAATGTGGCATTCGCTAAAAAGGTTTCATCGCTCTCTATTAGCATGCTGACTCTGCTGCTCGCCCTTCTTTACACTTCAGGCACCTGGGCCCAGCCAGCAATTGATCCTGCTGAGCCCTGGAACTGGCCGGATGACTATGTTGTTGAGCAGGTCAATCAGGTGCGGGCAGGGCGCGATCTTACGCCCAGGTGATATCAGTGTGGGGCCGTTGTCTCAGGGGCAGTATGGCTCAAGAGTCGCGTTGCCGCGAGTTGTGGAATTAATGAACGAGCAAGATATTCCGGCCACTTACTTCTTCCCGGCCTGGAGTTTGAAACTCGCACCGGAGCAGGCGCAGCTAATCAATGCTTCAGGCTTGCATGAGAAGGCCGTGCACGGTTGGATTCATGAGTTAAACACGGCTCTGGATGGTGCCACCGAGGAGCGATTGCTGCGACAGGCGATGGATGAAATCGAACGCATTGCTGGTGTGCGGCCGGTGGGTTTCCGAGCGCCGTCCTGGAATCTAAGCGTGAATACCCTGCGCATTGTGCGTGACCTGAGTCTGCTCTATGAAAGTTCATTGATGCACGACGACCGGCCTTACGAAGTGCTATACCAGGGCGAGCCCACCGGGATTGTAGAACTACCGGTAGAGTGGATTCTGGATGATGCGCCACTATTTAATCCCCTGGGGCAACGCTACATGAATCCGCGAGATGTAATGCAAGTGTGGATCGACGAGTTTGACCGTGCCTGAGAGGAGGGCACCATGTTCTTGTTAACTATGCATCCACATGTGATCGGTCACCGCTCGCGCCTGGTGGCGCTGGAGGGTTTAATAGAACATATTAAATCAAAAGATGGCGTCTGGTTTGCGACGCATGAACAGGCAGCCCGCTATGTCAAAGCACAGGCTGGCATGCCATAGGTTGACTGATGGTGCTCAGCGTATCTTTCATAAAACATACTCTTGCTGCTCCTTGGCGCGAGTCCGGCTGCGACCAAGATGCAGAATGGAAAATAGCAGCCTGTTTTTTACATTGGTAAAGGAAAAGCCATACACATCAACGGTGCAAAGTGGTCACGACTCGCTGAGACGATTTGCAGCCAGCCAGTAAAAAACCAATCCGCTTCCGATAAATCCGAGGCTAAACAATGCCTCGAGTGGGCGGCTTACCAAAGTGAAGCCCAGAATCCATCCTGTTAGCACCAGGTAGAGCAAAGGCGTAAACGGATAGAGGAAGGTGCGATAAGGCCGTTCCAGGTCTGGCTGTCGATAGCGCATCACAAAGATGCCCGCGATCGTGACAAAGCTATTTAGTGCCAGGGTAAACCCGGAAAAAACCAGAATCGACTCGAAGGTAGAGGAGAGTATAAAGAGCAAGGCGACGCATGACTGAATCCAGATCGCAGTGGCAGGAATGCCGTTACTGTTCTTCTTTCCCAGTACACCAATAGCTGGATAATCCTCACCGATCACTTGAATCACCCGAGGGCCCGCCATGGTCATGGCGCTGACGGTTGAGATTAGCAGCATGGCCAATACCAGCCCGGTCAGTCGGCCAGCTGTTTCCCCAAAAGCGGCCTGGGCTGCTATCGCACCGACTTCTACCTGCCCCACCATGGCATCCATTGGGGCGGCATACAGGAATGAAAAATTGAGCCCAAGATAGAGCAGTGTCACTACCGCTGTGCCGGTAATCAAGATCCAGGGCAGGGTGCGCTGAGGGTTCTCTAGCTCACTGCTCAGATAGGTGGCAGCATTCCAACCTGTGTAGGCAAAGGAGACGTAGATAAGCGCTACCGCGTATTCGCTGCTAAGAATAATTGTGCCATCCCCTGGCGCAGGGAAAAAATTTACCGCTTGAGGTGTACCAACAACCAGGACCGTGCCAATAATGAAGCTCAGTATTACGACGATCTTCAGAATGGTGAAGATGACCTGGGTGCCGCTACTGTTTTTGTGGTTGGTTGCGTGGACCAGTGTTAGCAGGATCAACAACACTGACGCCATCAGCTTCTGCATGTTGGCGCCGACGCCGTCCGGAAAGATTGAAGACGCATAGGCGGCGAACGTCATGGCAGCCAGTGCCACAGGCCCGGAAAAACCCACGGTAGAGGAAACCCAGCCGGATACGAAGCCCGCCGCCGGGTGATAGATTCTTCTGAGCAGATTGTACTCACCCCCAGAACGGGGCAGCGCTGCGCCGAGTTCTCCGTAAGTCATCGCACCGCAGAGTGCTGTGATTCCGCCAATTCCCCAGAGCGCCAGCAGGGCAAAGCCCGAGCGGATATCCAGTAACTGGAAGCCGAGGCTGGTAAACACCCCGGTGCCAACCATATTGGCAATGACGACAGCAGTGAGGGTTGGGAATCTGAATTTATCAGCGGACATCAGGCCATTATAAGGACTCGATGGAGACCGTGACACCTGTAACTTGCGAATAATCCGCGCCTGGAGTCACAATCTTCAAGAGAGTCGTTGGAGAGAAGTTGGGGAGCTAAGCGTAGTAGGGAATTGCAAGGTCAGTCGCTACCCAGTTTTTCTGAGAAGGGCCCTGAGTCTTTTTTTTCCAGCCTTCGTCAACGTATGGGAATTCCAGCGCGAGTTTAATCACCTCAAGATCGTCTGCTTCGCTGAATACGCTTCGACACAGCTTTGCCACTGTTACGCTATGCGCCGCCGCGCGCACACGTTCCATGTTGTCACCGGCCTGCACTTCGCAAGTTTTCAAGGTATAGAGGTAGTAACCCAGCCTGCCGGCCATCGGGAACTCGTTGCCGAAGCCTTCACGCCCAACCCGGGCGGCAAGTTTGGCGCAAGGAATACGCGGCTGCGCGACTTCCAGTAACGCAGTCCCCACGCGAAAGCGATCACCGATATGCACCGCTTCGTCAGGAAAACCATCAACGGTGAGATTCTGCCCAAATTGGGAGGGCTCAAGTGGGTCTTTGCCAAGTATGCGCTGCCAATCCGGATAGTAGTCGGCAGAGTAAACATAAACGGCTTTTTCCCTACCGCCGTGATATTTCAGGTTAGCCTGGCCATCGCCAGCAAGGTTAGCCAGACCTAATGCCACTGACCCGGTGACAGGTGATTTATGGATGCCGGAACGCTCGGTCTGACCGTTTAATATGATGTCACGGGGTTTGCCGACGCAGACTTCCAGGATTTTCGCTTTCATAGCAGGAGAGCCCTATCAAGTGTTGCTGTAGTTGCATGCCACGAGCGGTCTTGGCGGTGGCTATGACGAGGAGTGAATCAGGCTGGCGGTTTGCTAATTTATGCGGCGCGTTTCTCCCGGCGTGATAAACAGATCTGCACCACGCAGTGGTCGTGGCCGCCGCATGGGATCTCCGGGAATTGTGCGGGGCACGTGAATGCCGACGTTACGTTTTGCGCCAACTCGATTTTCCAGAATATCTCGACCGACCTGGGAGCCGAAAAACCAGTAGGGAGGGAATGCAATATTGGGAGTCACCCGATCCCAATATTCCGGGTCCAGTGCAAAATGTTCATCGTTGGAATCGGCATCTCCCATATGAACGACAGTCGTACTGTCATTGAGTGTGACGCGCCATACAATGTTTTCAACGTTTAAACGGTCTGTTGGCCAACCCGAATGGGGAATTCGAATTGCTTCTACTAATAGCTTGTCCATGGTTAGCGTGACGGGTGCGTTCTTATAGGCGAGGCTGACGCTATTGACCCGATCGAAAACCAGCTCCTGCTCAGGGTTGGCAAGGGATCGCATTGCCAGTACGGCTTGTTGAGGCGCGTACATAACGATGTTTGCTTGCGCCACTAACAGCGCAAGTACATCCTCTGGAGAGAAATGATCACCATGAAAGTGGCTGATGAAAATAGCGTCGACATTGTTAAATGGCGCCTCACCTGCAAACAGCGCCTCACGCATGGCATCCGGGACTAACAAATACTGGCCATAGGTTTCAGGGTAGAGAGGATCGAACAGTACCTTGGTTTCGCCGTCCGTGACCATGACCGCCTCATTGGCCATGTAGAAGGCTTCCTGGGAAAACGCAGTTTGGGATGTGAGCAGCAGGCCTAGCAGAAAGTAAAAATTATTACGCAAAAAGTTTATTGACATAGAAAGTGCATATTTCCGGATTTGTTTATCGCTGCTGCGGGTGATGGCGGAGCCAGCGAGTGGCTCCGCATCGCCTGGCGCTTAATCTTTGTCTTGGTTTTGCGCCGCCATCTGCTCTTCGGCGCGATGTCCCGACAGAATGTTATACATACCGTAATTGCCTTCATGGCAGGCATATTCGTAGATCTTGTCTGGGGTGAAATCGAAAATAATTTCGCGCGTATAGGGAGCGGTAAACTGGCCAGGGTCGTTAGAAGTGAGCTGATATTGCAGGGCAGTATCGCTGATACGCGTTAAGCGCTCTACATTTGTCTTCATATCCGTGCCGGGGCTGGTGTTGCTGGCATCAGAGTAGTTGGTGGTCTCTATAACCAAAGTATCCCCTTCCCACCAACCCCGGGAATCGCCATGCCAAAGTTTAATCGCTGCCGGAGCGTGGGGCTTTTCGACGATAGGAATGATACGCGCATCGTGGGCCATCTCCTGATAGATCACCACGGTGTCGTTGGACTGCACGATTTGCCAGTAGCTGTTGTAGCCGGAGCCGAGTCGCGGAGCGCCAAATGACAGGCAGCGCTCGCCCAGTGGCCTGTCGGTCCACGAGTCTGCGGGATGCGCTGCACGCCATTCCCTCAATTCCCGAGCCGCCGCAATGGCAGTTTCCGTGCGTGGGGGATACTTGCCGTTGGGAGGGTCTGTGATTTGTGAGGTGCGGCGGTGGACCGTACGCTCAGCCATCCACTGGGAATCATAGTTGCCTGTGGTGGGATCGTAGGACGAAATCTCGCCGCTGAATACAGCCTCCAGCACGCCGCCACCGAACAGCGCGTCCTCTCCCGCAGCCATAATCTCGTCTATGCGTTGAGAGATGAAAACCATGTCTTCATCGGTAAGGTATTCTTTATCGCCAAATACGTCGGGGCGTTCTATCGGCGTAATCGTGTTGTTTTCCCACACACCCTGCAGGTCAGGGTGGCCATCAGGTGTTCTGGGCACGTCGTAGCTTGCATTGCCCTGGCTGAATCCGCTGCCTGAAGCCAGCAGAAAAAGTAGTGGAATCAATGAGCTGCATGTTTTTATTAGTTGGCGCACAGGGGCAGTCCTCGTCGCTCAGGATTTGGACTCTATATTCAACTACTGGCTGCGATTTATCAACCTCAAGGGCGTTTCTGGAATGGGGTAAAGTTAACCGGCGTCAGGGTTAATAGTGGCGGGGGTTTCAGAGGAAACTCTTGAAAGTCCGAAGAGCACGGCACCAAGCAGAATCCAGAACAGGATGATTCCCCACTCTTGTGGCCAGACCAGAGCAGATGGACTTCCTGGGAAGTAGAGGGCTCCGATGCCAATTGAAAGCAGCAAGGCCAGGTATCCGGTGACTCGTCCACCGGGCGCCTGGTAAGGGCGCTCAAGCTCCGGCTCGTTTTTACGCAAGGCCAGGAACGATAGCGCGACAAACGCGTAGGCCACCACAATACCGAGTCCGCCAGCGTTAACCAACCAGACCAGAGCTGGACGCCCGAAAAAAGGTGAGACCACAGACAGCACGCCTATAAGGAGGATCGCGTTCTTCGGGGTGTGGTAGCGCGGGTGAACCTCGGCAAGCGGCGCTGGCAACATGCCAGCCTTGGCCATGGCGTAAATTGCGCGACTGGCGCCAACGATCAAGGCATTCCAGCTGGTGATGATCCCGGCCAGGCCAGTCACCAGAAGTATGGTCTCGCCGAGATCACCATAGATAAGCCCGTTGGCTTCAGCGGTCACCAGGTCCGCAGTGGCCAAGGCTTCCCCATTCATGAGTAAGCCGACACCCAGGATGATCAATGCATACCAGGCGATTGCCATCAGCACTGAAATAATCAGCGCGGTTCCGATATCGCGAAAGGGCAGATCAATCTCTTCAGCGGCCTGGGGAATGATGTCAAACCCCACAAACATAAAAGGTACCATGACTAATACAATGGCTACGCCGTTAATGCCGCCGACGAAAAGTGGGTCAAGGTTTGAGATTGAACCGGTGACACCTGAGCCCGTCACAAAAAAGAAACCTACCACCAGAATCGCTATCACGACGGTGGTCTGGACGATGGCAACGATCTTGACGCCCAGTATATTTAGCATGGTCATGACGACAGCACCGAAGATGCCTACTCCGACCCACGTGGCATGAACTTCCCAGCCGGCGACAGTCCACAGATAACCGATATCGAGCCCAGGCACGAGTGAACTCATGACTGTTGGTAGGGCGACTGCTTCGAATGCGATCACAGACATATAGCCTAGGATGATTGCCCAGGTACAGATAAACGAGGCGCGGGTGCCGAGGGCGCGTTCACTGTAGACATGCTCGCCTCCTGCGTAGGGGAGTGCAGAAGACAGTTCAGCGTAAGTCAGGCCCACAATAGCAATGGCGCTGCCGCCAACCAGAAAGGCGATGATCGCGCCGAGCACGCCGGCGGAGGTGATCCAAGTGCCAGTGAGTACGACCCAGCTCCAGCCAATCATGGCACCAAAAGCCAGTGCTATTACATCTCGTCTGCCTAGCACCCGCAGGAAACTGGATTTTCGTTCAGGATCAGTCATAGAGCATCTATTTATCATTGAGGAGGTATACTACTTTATTTTTTGTTCATGCCAATCTATTCTTTCGATAGACGTTGCTAGAATCACGCCCAATGCCGTTGTTCTTCCAGTCAATGCGATTACTTTGCTGATTTTCATTGAGATTTGAGTGGCAGCAATACTGTCTACCCTACCATTTGGGTTGCACAGCAACTTCATTACTTCACAGATTAGCCATCCTAACGTGTAGCATGACATGTCACTGACTTGTCTGGTTACGCCGGGCCTGGATTGGATTATTTTAACCAAGATAAATCAGTGATCGCTTTCTCAATTGATGTCGTAAAAAGCTTTGAGGAGTTCTACGACTCCTTCAGAAATATATTTGTCAGGAGTAGTCAAAATGATGAGATGGCCGATTGGATTGATGTTGGTTCTTGCACTCACGGCATGTGAGATTGAAGCCGGACCGAATTTCGAGAGAATGAGCTTCGAAGAATTGGCGGAATATAATCAGAGCCAACCTCTGCGACAAATGATCGTATGCAGTGAGGATGACCGTTCCTTCAGTCGGGTCAGACGTCGACGCTGCATGACTGTTGAAGCCGCCTACGGGTCGGCGGCGCAAGCAGGTCAGCTAGGGGTTCTTAATACGATCCCGGGCTACGGGAACTCAGAATAAGCTGATCGGGGTGGAGGATCGGTGAAGTCTCAAGAATTGTATATAGTCCTGATCCCGCAACAATTTATCAACAAGCCCTTGCCCCCAGCTCTTTCGCTGGAGGCGCGAGTGCGCCACTGCCGGTCTGTCGCCACAAAGCACGCGACGCGTTGATTGAGTCAGCGCTAGCGTGCCAGCTCGGCAAACGCTTAGACGAGACCTGTGCATCGCCTCCTACAGAGAATGCGTTTCGTGCACCAGTTCACCACCAATCCAGGTTTTCTCAACTGCAACGCCCATGATGCGCTCCGGATCGATGCTCAGCAGATCTTCTGACAGCAACACCATGTCGGCAAGTTTGCCCGCCTCCAGGGTACCCTTGATCTCCTCTTCGAAGTTCAAATAAGCACCCAGCGCGGTGTAAGCTCGGATCGCCTCCTCCATGGTTATAGCTTCATCAAGGCCGTAAACCGTGCCAGTCATGCCCTTGCGGGTGACTGCGGCGTAGATACCCACCAATGGTCCGATCGGCAAAATGTCACTTGAAATAGCAACGGTAATGCCGTGGTCCATAGGCCCTCGCAATGGGTTATTGTGCTGCAGGCGCCAGCCGTCAAGGTTTTCTGCATAGCGACCTTCGAGAGTGTAGGTGAAGTTAGGCTGCTGGGTGATGTGAATTTGATGCTCTGCCATGAGTTCCATGGTCAGCTCGGGCGGACGCATGGAAAAATGATTGAGAAAGTGACGGTGATCTTCCCGTGGGCTGCGTTCAAGGGCATCGGCCAGCGTGTTCACAACAAGCACAATTGCGGCATCACCGATGGCGTGAATGCCCATCTGATAACCCGCGTCGTGGATCTCATTCAGCAAGGTAACCAGTTCCTCTTCCGGCATGTTGAGGTAACCACGATACTCGCCCTGGTTCACATACGGCTCTAGCGTGTATGCGGCCGGGCCAGTGAAACCGCCATCGGCGAATACCTTGATTGGGCCGGGTTTCAGGAACTCATTGCCTCCTTCGACTCTGGCGTTTAGTGCATTGATGGCATCCGGGTCGTACCACTGAAACTGCAGGGCAGAGCGCGGTAAGGGCAGATCATTATTGCTGTATAGATCCTCAAACATTTCGTAGTCGCTGACGGTCTTCGAGGCATCGGTGATTGAGGTGATGCCCTTGGCCAGCAATGCATTCAGATTCACTTCCAGGCTGGCGATGAGTTCGTCGTAAGTGGAGTCTGGCACCAGGCGGCCAACGATATTCTGGCGCTCGCGAATAATGCCGTTTAGCTCTCCATCATCCCCGACTTCGATCACTCCTCCCTCTGGCTGCGGCGTGTTGAGAGTAACGTCTGCCAGTTCCAGCGCGAGCGAATTTGTCACAGCACTATGACCACCAGCCCTGGTCAGGATGACTGGATTGTCGGGTGCCACGGCATCAAGGTCTGCGCGCAGGGGGCGCCGGCCTTCGTCAAGTTCGTCTTCTGACCACCCGTAACCGGTAATCCATTCCCCTTCACCAATTTCCTCAATTTTTGCGCTGATCAATTCCTGAATTTCAGCGATCGAAGTGACCTCACCTAATTCGATGTAGCGTTGAGGTCGGCCTCGTATGTGGGTGTGGGAGTCGATAAAGCCCGGGATCAGCAGTTTGCCCTCCAGGTCGACTGTTTCCGCAGCATCATAGCGATCGAGGAGTGAGTCATCTCCGCTGGCAACGATGAGGCCGTCATTGACTACTACCGTGTTTACAATGGAAAAGTCAGCGTCAGCAACGAAAACCTTGCCATTAGTGAGAACGAGATCTACTTCGCCGGCAGTGGGTATTTCTTCTGGCTTAGTATCCTGACCGCCGCAAGCGGTGAGAAGCAGGCCTAATGTAATGGATAAAAAGGTCGCGGTTCTCACTTTATATCTGAAGTTCATTATAATTCTCGCTGTTTGGTGCTCTAAGTCATTAAGTTATGTTTGTGAACGTAGTCTAGTGTTTGCTTAAGCGCTGCTTCGAACATGGAGATCATCTCGTCGATTTGCTCATCGTTGATGATCAGTGGCGGGCAGAAGGCCAGACAATTTCCGCTCACTGCTCTGATAAGGAGCCCCTGGTCCTGACAAAATTGTTTGGTCATCGCGCCTACTTTGCCGTCGACAAAGCTTTCGCGTCGCTCTTTATTCGCCACCAGTTCAACTGCAGCTATCAATCCTTTGCCCCTGACTTCGCCCACCAGCGGGTGTTCCGCAAAATCTTGCAGGCGACTCTGCATGTAGTCGCCCATTTCGGCGGCATGCTCAAACAGGTTCTCGCGTTGGTATATCTCGATTGCTTTCAGTGCGGCAGCCGCAGCAACTGGATGGCCGGTGTAGGTGTAGCCATGGCCGAATATTCCAAGTTGGTTGCTGGGTTCGCGCATGGCCTCATACATAAAGCCGGGGATGATGGCAGCGCTGACTGGAATATAAGCCGCAGAGAGTTGCTTGGCGAGACTCATCAGCTCGGGCTTGATGCCCATGGTGGTCGAGCCAAAATCATTACCAGTTCTACCAAAGCCACAAATCACTTCGTCGGCCCAAAACAAGATGTCGTGCTTGCGCAACACATTCTGCACGGCAGGGTAATAACTATTGGGGGCGACCACCACGCCGGCGGCACCGCCAATAGGCTCGGCGATAAACGCAGCGATGGTCTCTGCGCCTTCCTTTTCGATTAACTGCTCCAGTTCCTGCACCAGGCGCTCGACAAAGTCAGTCTCAGACTCACCGTCTTGCTGGCCGTGATAGTAGTGGGGCGAGCTGGCCCTGAGTATGCCAAGCGCATCCACTGGTATATCGAAATGGGTGTGCATGACCGGCAAGCCAGTGAGTGCGGCGGAGGCCATGGTCGTGCCATGGTACGAGCGCTCCAGCGCGATGATCTTCTTTTTCTTTGGCTGGCCAGTCACATTGGAATAGTAATGCAGCATCTTGACGTGAGAGTCATTGGCTTCACTACCGGAATTGGCAAAGAAAATCTTCGCGTCAGGTACGGGCACCATCTCGCCGAGGGTATCAGCCAGCTTCATGGCTAGAGGATGGGTGCGTCCGCCAAACATGTGGCTATAGGGCAGGGTGCGCAACTGGGTGGTGATGGCGTCGATCAGTTCGTCATTGCCATACCCGAGCGCGGCACACCAGAGCGCCGACAGGCCCTCAAGATAGCGATTTCCTTTATCGTCATAGACATAAATGCCTTCGCCGCGAACGATGTTGAGTTGTTCAACCTGGGTGAGGTTTGTTGTGGGATATAGTAAAGAAGTCATGCTACTGAGCATAAAACAGCGGTTTGCTTAATGCTAGATTTTCGGTTTCTGGGTGAAGCGCCTGACATGAAAGCAGGAGGCCTTGCTGTGACACGCCGTGAACCCTTCCCTCGGGTCTCGTAGCCCGCGTCCTGCGGGCTACGGTCACTGCAAGGTCTCCCGCTTCCATGTCCTCAAGCTCAAGCGCCATTCGAAACCATATTGTAAGCATAGATGTAAATCCGACCCCGCCCTAGGAGTGGCCCATCACCTCCCCACAAACCCACTTTTACTAACAGTGCCCATCGACTTCACCAAAAACCCGCTTCGATTAATAGCCATAATAGCGCTAGACTGAACCGTCCGCCCCCAATGCGAGTTGGCCAAGCCATGAATAAAAAGGATCTCAAAGCCAAATCTAGTTCTAGCCTGCTCCTATTTTTTGTAGCGACGCTAGTTTGTCTGAACGGTGCACTAGCCCAACCTAATCCTTACCAGGTCATTTACCACTGGGGCGAATTGCCCGGAGATCGTGCGATGGGTGTCGTTACTGGCGTACAACCCGACCCCGATGGTGAGCACATCTGGATTGTGGAGCGCTGCGGCGCGAATCAGTGCGCAGGCTCTGATCTGCACCCCATTCATAAGCTCGATGGCGAGGGGCGCACGGTCAAATCCATCGGTGCAGGCTTGTTTGCCTGGCCCCATGGCTTTGATATGGATGGGGAGGGCAATTTTTGGGTGACCGAAGGAGCGCCCGAGGGCGATGCCAGGGGCGAGCCGGGCATGGAGCGAGGTATGGGGCACCAGGTCATCAAGCTGAGTCAGGACGGCGAAGTATTAATGCGTCTCGGCGAGGCGGGCGTGGCGGGTGATGATGCCAAGCATTTCAACGGTCCGGCGGCGGTGCTGGTGGCTCCTGGTGGGGAGATCTGGGTGGCTGATGGGCATCGCGGTGGCAACAACCGGGTGATGAAGTTTTCCGCTAACGGCAAATTGCTGCTGCAGCTGGGCGGGGGCGTAGAGGACACCAGTCGCGAGAGCGGCCGCTTCAATGACCCCCACGATTTAAAAATGGATTCCCAGGGCAGGCTGTTTGTGGCCGATCGCGGCAACAACCGTATCCAGATTTTTGACCAGGCCGGCGAGTTGTTGGATATCTGGACCCAGTTTGGTCGACCCAGCGGCCTCTGGATTGACGCCGATGACAGGCTTTATGCGGCAGACGGTATGTCCGGTGAGCAGTGGAATCGGGGCTGGGAGCGGGGGATTCGCATTGGTGACGCCCGCAGCGGCTATGTTACCGAATTCATACCGGACTATGAGGTGCAAAGCGGCAGTGGCATCGAATTCCTTGCAGCGGATCGGGATGGCAATGTGTTTGCAGGACAAGTCGGCCGTCAGCGCTTTGAAAAATACGTCAGGGTAAGGCCCTGATGGCTAATGATAAGGCCAAGGTTAAGAAAAGGAGCTAAACATGAGTTTTGCCGCAGGCATTCTGGCGGGTAAGTCAGCGATTGTGACAGGTGGCGCAACCGGCATCGGCGCATATATCGTGAGGAAGTTGGGTTCGCTGGGCGCGCAGGTAGGCATCGTCAGTCGCAAAGAAGAAAATTTGCAGCGTGCTGTCGCCGCCTTCAAGGCGGATGACGGCATCGAAGTGAATTACCGTGTCGGTGATGTGCGCGACCCTGAGTTAATTTCGGGGGCCATTGCCAGCTTGGCTGAGCAGCAGGGAGGGCTGGACTATCTGGTTTGTAACGCGGCCGGAAATTTTATCTGTCCTACGGAGCAACTGTCTGCCAACGGTTGGAAGACCGTGATCGATATTGACCTCAATGGCACTTTCCATTGCTGTCAGGCAGCACTGCCATTCCTCAAGCAGGCCAAAGACGGGGGCCGCATCGTGTCTATCAGCACTACGGGGGCCAACTTTGGCTGGCCTGGAGCTGTCCACGCCGGTGCGGCGAAAGCAGGGATTCAAAATCTCATGCAGAGTCTTTCCAGTGAATGGGGAAAATACGGTGTCAGGGCCAACTGGATATCTCCTGGGCCGATAGAAGGCACGGAAGGAGTGGATCGACTGATCATCCAGCAAGGCTTTGCGGAGCAGTCGCTTAAAAGAATTGCATTAGGCACCTTTGGTGAAGGAGACGACATTGCCAATGCCGTTATTTTCTTGTGTGCGGATACGGGGAAATATATTTCTGGCGCCGAATTGGTAGTAGATGGTGGCAGCCAGTGGCATCGTCGCTAGTCGAACAGGCTTTGCTGTGCCATGTATTGAGCTACGTGTTCAGGCTTCGTCACATTCGGTTCCAGTCGCGGGCAAACTTCCACTGATTCCGGATGAGTACGCAGATTAATTACACCTGCCCAAATGCCTAAACCGTAATCGCCTTCTTTGTCATGAGGCTCCCCGGTTCGGACCTTGGCAACCGCTTCTTCAATCGGAATCCTGATTAGCAGGGTGGCGTTGAGTTCCTGAGGGGTAGCTGAACGGATCATTGCTGCGCGACCGGGAATAATGTGATCGATAAATTTATCCAAAATCTCAGCTTTACGGTCCTCCACGCGTTTGGCCTTTCCGAACACGGTTACCGACCGATAATTGATGGAATGATTGAATCCGGTTCGCGCTAGCACTAAGCCATCCATAAACGTTACGCTGATGCAGGCAGTTTGTCCGTCAAGCAGGGCATGCATCATCTGGTTCTGTAGGTGGCCGTGTAAATAGATTGCATCGCCGATGCGAATATAGGCTGTGGGTAACACCCGCGCCTCCCCGTGAATGGTGTAACCTACGTGGCAAAGAAAGCTCTTATCCAACAGCGGATAAATCTCCTCGCGGTCATATACCCCGCGCTCGCTCAGGCGAAGGACCTTGATGCGTTCAGATACGTCTACTTCTCCGGATGCCATTTGATTGCCTCATTAAGTCAGCTTTTTTCAGTTGGTCATAGACCTAGCAGTTGCTCATATATCAGGTCATATGACTAATGTCGCGAGTATACACGCCGAAGTCGGAGGTGCTTCAAGCTGCAGCTCTCTTTACTCTACCTTTTTCAGGGCAATACCCGGATACTGACGAATTAAGAAAAAGGCGGGGGCTGACATGATATTCAACAACGTTATTTTGCGAGTCAAGAAATCCCAACACATCGCAGAGGTAGCCAGCCTGCTGGAAGAGCAGGCGCGGCTATCGTCCGCAGAACCAGGCTGCGAAAGCTTCGTGGTACACCACTCTGAAACTGAGCCTGAAATCTTCTTGCTGATAGAGGCCTGGGAATCCCAGCAGCACCTGGCCCAACACCGCGAGGCCAAGGCGTTTACGGAACTCTATGTGCCTAGGGTCATTCCGCTGGTGGATCGCCAGCCGCACCTGTGTCGGCGCATTTGGCCGGGTTGAGCCGAAATTAGGTTTATTCCCTAAGCCAAAGATGGAATCATGCTTTTAATCTACAGTTACTGTAGCTCAATTATAAGGGAGTAGCTCATGCAAGAACTCACAAGAATGGCAGTGTCAGGTCTGGCGTCGGCGCTGGTCCTGTTCACACTCAACGCCGCTTCCGCGCAGTCTTCAGCGGATCTGGTGGCAAGCGCACTCAATCACCCTGATAGGCCGAGTGAAGAGGCAGATGATGATGCTCGCCGCATGCCGCTGGAGGTATTAAGTTTCGCAGGCATAAAGGCGGGGATGGATGTTCTCGAAATGGAAGCCGGGGGCGGTTGGTATACCGAGATTCTCAGTCGCGCTGTCGGTCCTAATGGCAGTGTAATAATGCAGAACCCTCCAGCATTCGAGAGTTTTACCGGAGATGCGGACAACGATCGCGCTGCCCGACTCTCGAATGTGACTCTTAGCACGGTTAACTTCGATGAGCTGGACGCAGCAAACGGCACCATTGATCTCGTCACCTGGATTCTTGGTCCCCACGAACTTTGGTTTTTTCCTGGAGATGTGTCTTTAGGCAATCCCGAGGCGACGTTCCGTGAGATCGCCAGGGCATTAAAGCCAGGTGGCCGTTTACTTGCTATCGATCATGAGGCTGCAGCTGACGCCGGGCCCGAAGTGGGCGGCACCTTACACCGAATTCACGGAGGCCTCATCACTGATTACGCCGAGGCGGCTGGTCTGAGCGTTGTCAGAACTTCGAGTATTCACCGGAACCCCGAAGATCCGTTGAGCAATGGTGTGTTTGATCCTTCCATTCAGGGTCGTACTGACAAATTTGTCATTCTGTTCGAGAAGTAATTGCAGGTGACCGCACAACTTGAAAAGTGCAGTCGCTTTGCAGAACTACATCAGCAGCACAGCGCCTGGCTGATCCCGAATCCCTGGGATGTGGGATCGGCTAGGTTGCTGCAGGGTCTTGGCTTCGAGGCGTTGGCAACCACCAGCTCTGGCTTCGCCTATACTCTTGGGCGAGCAGACGGCGCAGTAACACTTGAAGAAAAACTCTCCCATTGCAGTGATCTGGCTGCTGCCACAGACATTCCGCTCAACGTTGATTTCGAAAACGGGTTCACCGATGAGAACGCTAAACTGCGGGACAATGTTCTTCGCCTGATTGAGACGGGCATTGCCGGTTTGTCTATCGAGGATTTCAGTCGCGATAGGTTGACTATTTACAGTAAGCATGAAGCGGCAGATCGCCTGGCCGTTGTGATGGACGCGATTCAACAGTCTGGCATACCGGTGCTGTTGACTGCCCGCGCGGAAAACCTGATTCGCGGGCTCGACGATCCTGACGATACCCTTGAGCGCTTGCAGGCCTATTCAGCTACGGGAGCCCATGTCATTTACTCTCCCGGCCTGACAACACTTGAGCAAATCCAGCGTTTTATTGCAGCTACAGACAAGCCCATGAATGTTTTGGCACCCTTTGTTGTGGGCGCCACTGTTCCGCAACTGGCGGATCTTGGCGTAACCCGGGTTAGCACTGGCGGTGCCTTGAATTGGTCAGCAGTAAATCCCCTTATCAGCGCCGGCAAAGAGATGCTGGAGCAGGGCAGTTTCAACTGGTTAACGGGGATGGCCAAGGGAACGGAAGTGCAGGCTCTATTGAAAAAGAAGCCCGACGCGCCTTGAATCCGGTGCAGTCACTGCTCACTCCATGAGGCCCATCACTTCACCTACTGAAATGATATTGTTTTGGAACGAGTTAATTCGCGTGATAAGTCATGCGCCCGCCCACGATGGTCATGACATTCGCAGCGGTCAGGATTTCCGGCTCTGGTATTTTCATCAGGTCGCTATCAAAGATTGTGAAGTCGGCGAATTTGCCTACCTCAATAGAGCCACGCAGGTCCTCCTGAAACGCGCCGTGGGCAGGCCAGATGGTGAGCATCTTCAAGGCGGTTTCGCGGGAAACCGCGAGCTCCGGGTGCCAGCCAGACTCTGAAGAACCATCCAATCGCTTACGCGCGACTGCCGCATAAAATTCTATGCGAGGGTCGCCAACTTCCACTGGCGCATCCGAGCCCCCGAGGATCATGAGGCCCCGGTCTACCAGCTGCTGCCAGGGATAGGCATAGCCAAGTCGGTCAGGCCCGAGCCGGTCAGGCGCGAAATTCAAGTCTCCGATGCCGTGGCTGGGCTGCATGGAGGGGAAGACGCCCATGTCAACGAAGCGGGCCTGGTCCGAGGGCGGAATGATCTGGGCGTGTTCCATGCGCCAGCGCAGGTCAGTGCTCGCCCACTCACTCTGGGGCAGGTCATTGCGTGCTTCGGCGTACCAGTCCAGCAGGGTGCGCACGGCGCGGTCTCCGATTACGTGGGTCCAAATCTGTAAGTGTCCCCTTAGTGCCGCTTCGAGCACCGGCATGACCTCTTCCTTGGTGGTGCGATTCATGAAACCGTTGTGATTTGCATCCGAGTAGTTCGACAGTAAGGCAGCGCCGCGAGATCCGAGAGTGCCGTCAATGAATACCTTGATGCCCCGCACATCGAACATGTAGTCATCAGTGGTTTCTCTGCCGCGTTCAATCATGGTGCCAGCTTCCTGCACCAGCGCGGCCGCATAGACGCGATGGGCCATGTTGCCCTCGGCATGTATCGCCTTCATCAAGTCGATATGACGGAATGCCATGCCGGCATCATGGGTCTGGGTCCAGCCCAGAGCAGCGTTGGCGCGCAGACCGCGCAGCAGATTGTCCTTCAGGTAGGCGTCGGTCTCTGGTGGAATCAGCTCCCGGAATACGTTCATGGCGTTAGCAAGCACGTACCCGTTAGGCGTGCCGTCCAGATCCCGCTCGAAGCGACCACCCTCAGGGTCGGGCGTATCTCGGGTAATGCCTGCCAGTTCCAGGGCGCGTGAATTGACCAGGGCTGAAACGCCGTCAGCCCGGGGCATGAACAGGGGCTTGTTCTCGGTAAAAGGGTCGACGTCGTACTTGTTGAGGAAGCGCTGCTCATCGGTCCACTCTCGTTCGATCCAGCCGCGTCCTTGGACCCATTCTCCGTCGGGAATGTCTGCAGCCCAGTCCTCAATGGCAGCAACTGTTTCTGACAGGGTTGGAATACCGAATAGGCTCAGTGTCTTAGTGCGACGGCCAACCCCTTCAAGATGCTGGTGGGAATCTGTAAATCCTGCGTAAACCGTCCTACCACTCAGGTCCATGACACTCGCGTCGCCACACATATAGGAGGCGGCCCCGTCGTTGTCGCCAACATAGATGATGCGATCGCCACGCACTGCCACGGCTTCTGCCGACCACTGATCATCGTTGGAGGTATAGATGCTGGTGTTATGGATCACCAGATCCGCTGGCATGCATTCCTGGCTATGGCTGCTGGCAACAGGCGAGGCTGAACTGGCAGGGGAATTATCGCTACATGCTGCGAGCAGACAGGCCGTGCTCAACACGCCTGCCGTCCATTTCAATACCGAAGCCATTACGCTTTCCTTTTTAGATGCTGGGGTTACTGCTTGAAGCAAAAATACAGTATCTGATTAATAGACAAAAGTTTGATTCTGCGACAGGATATCGATTCATTTGCAGACGGCACAGCAGATCGTCTGCCGGTCCATGACTTAGGTGGGACAGATAGAGTGGAAGCATTCACTCACCAACACACAATTCGAATAATTTAGAGGGAGTTGTCCATGAATAGAATTTTCCTTGCTGCTGTTTTTACCCTTGGCTTTGCCAGTTCAGTGCTAGGTCAGCAGAATACGGACCCTTGTGGGCCTGCTGCTGATCTTTCCGACGCATTCTCGAGTAATGTCGCGGCTGATTCACGCTGTTTCGAGCTACGTATGTATACCGCTGAACCTGCGGTAAACGGCGTAGGCGGCATTGACAATCTACACCAGCGTTTTCGCGAAGAGGAAGTGGCAATCTTTGAAAAACATGGAGCAGAAGTGGTAGCGGTTTGGCAGCGGTTAGACGATGCTAACACGCTGGTTTGGATGTTGGCTTACAGGGATAGAGCTCACCGACAGGAGGTGTGGGCAGCGTTTGCGGCTGATCCGGCCTGGCATGCTTTGCGTGAAAAATACGCGGTGCCTCTGTCGGCTGAGGTCTACATGATGAGCGCGACGGATTACTCAAAGCTCAAATAAGCGGTTGAGAGCGCTGCGACTGATAAATATGATGTCACTAGCATCAAAGGCCAAGCCGAGAAATTTTTTGCGGTGACAGGTTTTTAGAATACAAGCCAGAATCCTGAGCGTCGTTGGTAATTGGTGAGTATTCAATTATTAAGGTTTATGATGCGCAGGAAATATGTCTGACGAATCATAGTCTTGTGAAGGGACTATTACCCCTAACCTGATTCATTTAGCTGAACGAGGTCCAATTTGAGTGAGCGCAACTTCCAAAGTGGCTTTGCGCGAATTGACTTGATGATTGTGACCGGAATTATTGGCATTTTGGCTGCTGAGGTGCCGCCGGCATATGATATGTAAAACAAACGCGCGGTATCCTCTGAAGCCGTGCTTGCAGTCAGCGCGCACCATAGTTTCACTGTTGTAGCAGCTAAAGTCGACCGCTTTTCCAGCATTGATTATATTGATAAGGAGACCAACGACATCCCTGCTGATATCCAGCGATCTGCCACGTCCCGTGGGGTCCGCGTATTTGGTGGAGAAATAAGGGTCATCTGGCAGTTTGACGACAGTGATCTGGACGAACTTAACTACGTACTAACTGTCCAAAACATCAAGCCCCCTATACAGCGGGAAGGAGGCGGTAATTGCTCACTCCCCAGTCTGTGCTAAAGCGTCAGCGCTGTTACTCCTTGAGCATCAATCCGGCAGGGCGTAGGCGAATATATAGCCACCCTCAACCTCCGGTTCTTCCTCTCTTTCATTGACCTGTGTTTCCAGCTGCAGAATACCGCCCCCATCTGGAACAGTGACAATGACATACTGCTTGCCGCTGTTTGGGCTCAAGTAACTCATAGGTGTCGCAGTTGAGGCGGCAGGCAATTCATCGGCCCAGAGCTCCTCTCCGCTGAGGACATCAATAGCGCGCACTTTGCTGTCAGTCACGCCTGCATTGAAGATGAGTCCGCCTCCGGTAACGATGGATCCTGCTGAGTAAAACATGCCCATAGGGAGCGGCAAGCGGGTGGGAATGCCCAGCGGTCCCATGTCGGTAGTGGTTCCCAGAGGGCGCCGCCACAGGATTTCCTTGCTGGCTAAATCCACCACTGCCATTTCCCCATAGGGCGGTCTCAGGCAGGGAGCAAACAGGGGCGAAAGGAAAAAGAACGAATAAACGGCATAGGGCGTGCCGGCCTGGGTGCCACCGATACCGTAGTTATAGCGGGGCTGGGTTTCCGCGCGCGGTATCAGCCTCACCACAGAGGGGTTGTGGAGAGAGTTAACCACCATGAGGTGGTTAACTTCATCTACTGCCACACTGCCCCAGTTCATGCCGCCGGCAACGCCGGGATAGTAAAGGGTTCCATAGCCGGTGGTGGGTGGAGTCAGCGGCCCCTCATAACGCATGCGCTTAAATTGGATACGGCAAGACGCATGGTCAAAGGGTGTTATGCCCCACATATCTGCTTCTGTGAGCATGTCGTGATCGAAAGAGGGCATGCCTAACGAGAAAGGTTGGGTAGGCACTGTGTTCTCTTCCGGAATGTCAGTCTGGGGAGTAGGCAGTTCTGCCACTTCCGCGAGAGGCTCGCCGGTTTCTCTATCCAGCAGGAAGATCTGTGCTCGCTTGGTCGGCACGATCACCGCCTTGCGCGTTTCGCCATCCACAGGGATATCAACCAGAGTGGGCTGCGAGGGCACGTCGTAATCCCAGATATCATGGTGTGTCGTTTGAAAATGCCAGCGCACGCGCCCGGTCGCAGTATCAAGTGCGACGATTGAGCTGGCGTATTTCTCCATGGCTTCACTGCGGTGACCGCCGAAGTAATCCGGCGTCGCGTTGCCAGTGGGCACATATACCAATCCCAGCTCCTCGTCGGTGCTGGTCAGGCTCCAGACATTTGGCGTTCCGCGGGTATAGCTTTCGCCAGGAGCAGGCAAGCCGATGCGATCCTCGCGGCCCATGTCCCAGGCCCAGATAAGTTCGCCGTTCACCGGATTGAAGCCTCGGACAACACCGGAAGGCTCTTCGGTCTCTTGGTTATCCAGCACCCAGCCTCCTAAAACCAGCACATCGTTGGCGATTGTCGGGGGAGAGGTGACAAAGTAGAACCCAGGTTTTACGTCACCCATACCTTGCAACAGGCTAATCTCACCGTTGTCGCCGAAATCGGCACAAGGCACGCCGGTATTCTTGTTTACTGCAACCAGTCTGGCATCAGTAGTTGCGGTGATGATGCGCTCAGGGCAGACATTTGCCGGTTGCTCAGCAGGTGTTGCATAGTAGGTAACGCCGCGGCAGGTATCCCAGAAACCGATGCGAGCGGATTGAATTTCCGGGTCATAGCGCCAGCGCTCTTCACCGCTGTCTGGATCCAGAGCCAGAATGATATTGCGGCCGGTGCACAGATAAAGGCCATCGTCGACCTGGATTGGTGTGCCTTTGAATTCCCCCGGAACACGCGTGCGTAACTGCCATGCAGGTTCCAATTGTCCCACATTATCTGGGTTGATCTGACTGGAGGGAGCAAAGCGGGTGCCGCGTTTGGTGGCGCCATAGTCTTGCCAGTCGCCCGAGCTGTTAAAAATCTGGCCGGTGCCAGCTGCACTTGGAGGATTAACTTCATAGGCGGAGTTGGCCATAAACAGCGCGACGACTAAGACGGCAGCCGCACCCAGTACGCCGCGAGTCGCTGACAGATGAAACAAGGGGGTTGGTTCACTCTGCAGCAGGCCTCGGCGTACACGTGGAATTACAAACCAGAGGCCAAGCGCAGTAAACATGCCGACTCGAGGGGCTAGCTGCCAGGCGTCCAGGCCCGACTCATACAGCGCCCAGAGATAAGTGAATCCTAGAAACCCGCCATAGAGCAACGCTCCCCTGCGATCGCCTCGAAACAGGAGCACTGCGGTTGCAATTAATATCAGGCCGGCTAGCAGGTAATAGAGAGAGCCGCCGACGCTGAGCAGCGTCCATCCCTGCAGGCCCAATCCTATTCCACACAGCGCAAGGATTACGGCAAGCACTCTTGGCTTTGGGTAAGCTTTAATTGTGTCTGACAAAGTGTCTTCCTCCTTGATGATCTGTTCACGCACGTGAGGCGGCATGATCGCACAATTTGGTCCTGCAAACGAAGTCAGGCTTTGGGATTACGCGAGAT
>Ga0315330_10000491_pt1 | contig 24575 bp, 14 predicted proteins | sample M140m34915metaG_FD_203453 | JGI IMG/M metagenome (GOLD analysis project Ga0315330, IMG submission 203453) | Ammonia-oxidizing marine archaeal communities from Monterey Bay, California, United States - M1 40m 34915 | ecosystem: Environmental > Aquatic > Marine > Intertidal zone | place: USA...
AAGAAAATCAGAATCTCCTAAATTACTAATTTTAAAATCCACGCCATGTAGTTCCGAAAGAAGAATACTAATTGGAAAAAGACTGACTTCTTGAGGTATTTTTATGATTTTAGGTGGAATAAATTTGTCACAATTCAGAGTAATATTGTTATTATCCTTTCTTACTACTACTCCACATTCTTCAGCAATATCAATTGTCAATTCACTATAATCTCTGCTGACCGATTCTCCAATACATTCAATTGTAAAATTCTTATAATTTTTATCAAATGCTATAATCAAAGAAGATAATGGTTGGCTACTTCTTTGAGTATTTATCTTCACTCTATCAAATTTTACAGGTCCTTTTATTCTGAATGGTGGGCTATCAGAAGATATCATTGCTCCCATACTACGTAATGCATTATTTATCTCTGAAAAGTTCCTATTCCTCAAGGAATCATCACCATCTACAATAATTTCAGTATCATAACAGGAGGCCATAACGGTTACAAAATTAGTAGTTGTTCCTGAATTTCCGCAATAAAAATTAATATTTTCAATATCTCCACTTCCAAAATCAATACCTTTAATTTTCCACATATTTTCTAATTCACGAACTTCAACTCCGAAATTTTCTACACACCTTTTCATGGATATTATGTCTTTACCCGGTTCTCCATTAAATTTTATGATGGTTTCCTGTTCATTTTGAGATGCTGCAACTAACCAGCGTATCATGTGGCTTTTTGAGGGAGGCAAATCCCATTCGACAGGTTTAGTTAATTTAAGCGGATTTATAATTAGCATATTTTACCCTCATAATTGATTTTAACGAAATATCTATTCTCTTATCAAATTTCCAAAATCTGATATTCCATCCCATGTTTTAGCTTTAGAATCAATTATACTTTTTTCCAGAGTATTTTCTAATGAGGAATCTATCTTTACCAAATTATTATTATATAGTAATTTAGGACTTAAACCAGGTAAAAATATTGAAATTGCTTTTGGTACTCTTCCAGGATACACTTCATTAACATGATTAACGATGTTTGTAGTACAGGTATTGGTTATTGTATTATACCATTCAGGCTTTTCATATAATTTATTTGTTCTTTTCAAGTATGATTCTAACATCTTTCTTTCGTTTCCTGGGCCCAACACAACTGCTTCAAATAAATGCGTTACTGACTTTTTCCTACATCTAGTTCTTACGCCTATGGCATCACTTTCAGTTGCCCAAACATAGATTAATTCATATTGCCTAAAGAAACCTCTAATCGGATGGTATTTCTCGCCCTTTTCTCTTCTTACTTCTATTGAACAACATATTCTACTCCCATCATCGAACTCAAAGCCTAAAATTGTATGAGCCATCTGTCTTTTTTTCGGATCAAAATATTCCAAAAAAAACCATATTTTGGAGACTTCTGTAAGATTGAACTTTTTTTCAATCCATTTTTCGTCATAATCTCTTGTACTCCTCCAATTAAAATCTCTAATATTTTTTATTGTAACATAGTCTCCATCAAATTCAGCATTAGCCAGCCTATCATTATCATTAACCCAGGAGCGATTATTAGATGGTTTTAGCATCAGGTGTCTAATTATGATTAAGCATAAAGCAATTCCAAAAATTGTCACTACTATACCCTGTATGACACTCATGGAATGCCTGTAAGTATCTCGAAACTTGAACCTACTCCTTTAATGATGGCGCGGCAGGGGAGATTCGAACTCCCGCGGTGAAACACCAATGGATTAGCAATCCATCGCAATGGCCAGGCTATGCGACTGCCGCAATAACCCTCGCAGGTCAGATGCCCGCTTAAGTAGAACGGTATCATTCCTCTTCTTCAGAGTCAATTAATTCTGCAGGCAGACGCGCTGTAAAAATTATACTATCCAAATATCCACTTTTATTGGCCGACCTCAACTCCATTATTCTAGTGCCCTTGGATTTCTTTCCTTTACTCTCTTTAGTTTGTGATGCTTTAATTCTAATCATCATTCCTTTCTTAGTAAGTAAGAATAGATTGTCATTCACATTGGGTATATGTTTAATGCTAACAATTTCATCTCCATTAGAAATATCTACATCCATTGTATATATCCCCTTAGCCCCTGGACGAGTCCTTCTGTAACCATCTGTAATCATCTTTAAGTTTCCTTCTTGATCTCTCTTGGGGTTTCCTTCAGAGTCCAAATCCTGAATTTTATCAGATGTCCCCAAACGACTTCTTTTAGCCATTCCATTTTTTGTGATTGTCAATATTTGGGTTTCTGTATCATCAGTTGCAACCATCCCTACAACATGACCGCCATCTCCTCTAATTCCTGTTCTTATGCCCCAAACTCCTGCAGAGACACGTCCTGATGCTCTAATGTCGGAACAAGCGAATCTGCTGGCAAAGCCAGTACTAGAAATCATTACAATATCGGATTCATTAGTGCCACTTCGTACGTTGACTAACTTATCTCCTTCAAGTTTGAATCTTATAGCGTATTTTCCATTTTTATTAATTTTGACATACTCTTCCAACTTTGTTTTCTTAATTAATCCTAAATGTGTTGCAAATAACAAGAAATTACCTTGAGGTTTTTCTACCAAATCTTTACTGATGGCCATTATTGAAATTATATTCTCCTCTTCGCGTATACTTCCTAGAAGATTTCTGACATGACTTCCTTTTGAATGTCTACTTCCCAAGGGTGTTTCCCATGCTTTAAGTCCATATACTCTTCCTTGATCGGTAAATATTAACAATCTATCTTTACTAAAACATGTTATAATTGACTTAGGTGTATCTTCTTCTTTAGTCGTAACACCTTTCAAACCCTTGCCTCCTCTATTCTGTAAGCGGAAATTTTCTACAGGAGAATGTCTGATATAATTGTCTTCTGAAAGTGTGATGGCTATTGCTCGCTCCTCGATCAAGTCTTCCCTGTCCATTGAGAGAGGCATAGGGTCGATATAAGATCGTCTTTCATCACTATGTTTCTCTACCATCTCTTCTAGTTCACTTACTAATATTTCCAATCTTCTTTTCCTAGAAGTAATTATTTCAGTTAGATCATTTATTTTTATCTTTAAATCTTCAAATTCGTTTTGCACTTTGTTCACATCAAGCTGGCTAAGTTGATATAATCTTCTTTCAGCAATCGCCTTTGACTGTGGTTCAGTAAATCCAAATAATTCTATTCCTTTGATTATTTGTTCTTTTCCTTGCAAAACTAATTCAAATTGCTCTCTACTCTTACTTGCTTTACCTACTGCTACTACGTCATCGATTCTTTCTTGCGCTTTAACTAAACCTTCGAGAACATGCGCTCTAGCTTCTGCCTTGTCTAATTCAAATTGAGATCTTCTTTCAATTACATCTTCTCTGTGTTTGACATATGTATGCAATATAACCGGCAGTGTCAGTAAAACAGGCCTACCTTCTAGTATCCCCATCATATTTGCTGAATATGATTCTTGTAATCTACTGGATTTGAATAATTGATTCAAAACCGCATGTGGATCAGCATTATTCTTTACTTCAATCAATACTCTTATCCCTTCTTTTGAGGATTCATCTCTAATGTCTCTAATTCCAATAACAGTTCCATTACTGACTAATTCAGCTATAGCCTCTAGCATATCTGCCTTTTTTACTTGATAAGGTATTTCATTAATTATTATCCTTTTACCCTTTTTATCATCTATCACTTCACATTTTGAGCGTATATGAAATCTTCCTTTACCAGTAGAGTACATATCATAAATCCCGTCAACACCATGAATTCCTGCGCCTGTTGGAAAATCTGGTCCAGAAATATGTTGCATATACTCTTCTATAGTAATCTCCGGCATTTTTTCATTCTCAACTCCTTGACCCATTATTCTCTCAACATGTAGTTTTACTGCTCCAGAAACCTCTGATAGATTATGCGGGGGCATCCTAGTTGCCATTCCTACTGCTATACCATCACTGCCATTCAAAAGTAAATTGGGGAGTCTTGCTGGCAAAACTGTAGGCTCATTCTCTGAATCATCAAAATTAGGTTGAAAATCTACAGTTTTCTTTTCTATATCTTCTAACATATGTTTTGCTATTTTATCTAGTCTACTTTCAGTATATCGCATTGCAGCAGGAGGATCTCCATCAATAGATCCAAAGTTTCCTTGTCCATCTACCAACGGATATCTTAAAGAGAAATTTTGAGCCATTCTAACCATTGTATCATAAATTGACTGATCTCCATGAGGGTGATATTTACCCATCACTTCCCCAACTGAACGAGCAGATTTACTAAATTTCTTATCAGAAGTATGTCCACCTTCATACATTCCATAAAGGACTCTTCTATGTACTGGTTTTAGTCCATCTCTAGCATCTGGAAGGGCACGACCTATGATGACTGACATTGCATAATTAATGTAAGAAGTCTTCATCTCCTTAGTTAAGGGATGATTTAGAATATTCTCTTCTGAGATTATCGCCTCCTCTTCATTTTCAGATGTCAAGATTAGTCACCTCCTTGGCATGTTTTTCAATAAATGTCCTTCTATCTGGAACATCTTCTCCCATCAATATTTCAAACATCCTATCTGTCTCAATTGCATCATTTACCGTTACTTTAAGCATTGTTCGAGCCTTTGGATCCATTGTAGTTGCCCATAATTGTTCAGGATTCATTTCCCCTAAACCTTTGTATCTCTGCACTCCAATCTTAGCATTTGGGTTATCTCCCTGTAATTCTACAAGAACTTTATCTCTTTCTTCATCTGAGAATACATATTTGCTCACTCTGCCCTTGGTTAATTGATACAGTGGAGGTTGTGCAATATACACATGCCCTTCTTCTATTGCAGGCCTCATGAATCGCCATAAAAATGTCAACATCAACGTTCTTATGTGTGCCCCATCAATATCTGCATCACACATTATGATTATTTTTGAATAACGTAATTTATTCGTATCGAATAATCCATCTTGAATATCTTCTCCTGGAGGAGTATTGCCTATTCCTGCACCAAAAGCCCTAATCATTGTTTGAATTTCAGTATTTTTATATACCTTTACAAGATTATTCATTTGCCTCTCAACATTCAATATCTTCCCTCTAAGGGGCAATATTGCTTGAATTCTCCTATCCCGGCCTGTTTTTGCTGAGCCACCTGCGGAATCTCCTTCGACTAAATATATTTCACATTCAGATGGATCTCTTGATTGACAGTCTGCAAGTTTTCCTGGTAAACCGCCTCCCTCCAAGACTCCTTTCCTTCTTGTAAGATCTCTTGCTTTCCTTGCTGCTTCTCTGGCCTTTGAGGCTAATAGTGCCTTATCTACAACCGATTTAGCAACAACTGGATTTTCTTCGAAAAACTCTCCAAGTTTTTCATAGACGACCGTTTCAACAATACTCGTCACTTCACTGCTTACCAGCTTATCCTTTGTTTGAGATGAAAATGATGGGTCTGGATGTTTCACACTTACTATTGCTGCTAATCCTTCTCTAACGTCTTCTCCAGAAAGTGCATCTCCTTTCAATAAATTTCTTTTTTTAGCATAATTATTTACACATTTAGTCAAAGCACCCCTCAAACCGGTCATATGTGTGCCACCATCTCGATTACGGATTATATTGGTATAGCATAATATATTCTCGCTAAATGCATCTGACCATTGCAAAGCCAAATCTACAGTCACAGAACCCTTTTCGGTATCTCTTTCACCACTAATTTCTATTACATCTTGATGCATAACTTCTCTTCTAGAGTTAATCTGTTTCACAAATTCGCTCAATCCTCCTTCATAATGATGTCTGCTAATATGTTCATCTTCGCCCCTGTAATCTGTTATTACAATTTCAAGGCCGGCATTTAGGAAAGCTGTTTCTTTTAATCGGGTATCTATTTGTTCAAATTCAAATTCGATTACATTTGTGAAGATTCCTAAATCTGGTTTAAAAGTTATCTCAGTCCCACTATCTTGACAATTTCCTATTTCTTTCAATGGATTTACAGGAATCCCGGCTTCATATCTTTGATTATAAATCGTCCCGCCTCTATGGATCGTCATTTCCATCCATTCTGAAACAGCATTAACTGCTGATACTCCTACTCCGTGTAATCCTCCAGATACTTTATAGGAGCTATTATCAAATTTTCCTCCAGCATGTAATTTTGTCATTATCACTTCTGCTGCTGATATTCCAAATTCTTCATGTACTCCTGTTGGTATTCCTCTTCCATAGTCTCTAACTGTTAAAGTTCCATCTGAGTTAATTTTCACTTCTATAAGGTCACTATGTCCTCCGAGATGTTCATCAACTGAATTATCGACAACTTCCCATATGCAATGATGCAGTGCCGTACCATCATGCGGATCTCCAAGATACATCCCAGGCCTTTTTCTTACTGCCTCTAATCCTTCTAAGACCTGTATACTCCCAGCATCATATTCCTGATTTTCTACTTCATTTTCAGAAATATTTTTCTCATTGCTCATCAAATCACCTACTCTCCTGAGGGTTCCCTAAAGGGAACCCTCATTTGACCACAGATAACCTAGTGTAAGGGGGTTATTCAACCCTTCCAAAAGTTAGTATAGAAACTATCAAATTAATATGTTTTTTCGCATTTTCATTAGATAAATGAAAAAACTGATTACACGACATAATTAAACAGAAAACTAAACTCGCTTATCAACATGGATATGCCATTGGTGTGCGTTTCTTTGAGGGGCTGTACCATTAGTGAAGTCCTAAAAGATGCAGCAAGTGCAACTGCAGCAGGCGCTGATTTGGTTGAAGTACGATTGGATATGTTATGGTCTAAAAAAGAAGTAGTATTGGAAGAACAGTCAGATGCAGAATCAACTAAAGATAATCAAAAAATCAAGAAAAATGTAGTTTTTACACCACAAGAACTAGATTATTTAGATTTAGATTCGGTATTAGTTTCCTTAAGGCAGGGGATCGTTTTACCAGTAATTTTGACCTGTCGTCCAAAAAGAGAAGGAGGCTATTTTCCTGGCAATGAGGAACAAAGATTGGAAGTATTAAGGAAAGCAATAGAAAGTGGTGTGAGTTGGGTTGACTTAGAAATAGATATCAATGTCAAAGAGAGAAAAAAACTTCTTGAATTAGCAAAAAAAGGAGGTACAAAAATAATAGCTTCATCACACGTATTGGATGAGTCTCCAATATCGGAGGAAATAGTCCAAGATGTTAAAGATAATATCGATTTAGGTGATGTTATAAAAATATGCTATAAGTCATCTGGAAGGTCTGATGGAATAAATCTATTTGAGGCAGCATGGGATTTGAAAAATTCGGAAATTAAGACAACAATAATGGGTATAGGGCAAGCTGGTGATTGGAATCGTATACATTCTCCGATTTTAGGACAAGCAATAGTCTACTCAACTATGGAAAACGGTTGGCACTTAGCGCAAAAAGGTATGATAAATACAACCGATCTTAAAATTGCTTGGGAAATGTTGGAATACAACTAACGACCCTAACCATTTTCTTCTAAAAAGGGCATCTGTTCGGGCAATACTTCTTTTTTATCTTCTTTTGCACTTCTTTTATACGTAAAATGTAGTATTATCGGTATTACAATGCATGAAAGAGGAAGTGCTCCTATCAGCATATAAGCTGTAAAAGCAGGTATTGTGATTCTCTCTTCTACTTCGACCAATATTTCTGCATTCATACCTCCTCCTGTTGGGCCAAAATCATTAGGTCTACTATTGTCCCAACCGTCTAATACTAAATAATAATCATTTCCAGAATCATCTCCAAATATGGAGGTCCATGATGATCCAGAGGAATCTATCCCAACAGAAAATTGCACATATCCTTCTCCTTCATATGAATGTACATCTCTGAATGGTATCCATGTGACCATATCTCTCCATTCTACAGGCATATAATCTATTAGTTCTTCAATATTTTCAAATTCTCTGTTGTTATATTCTCCTCTATATGTATCCCAGTTACTTTTAGTCATAAGATACACATCTCCTTTTGCTATGGTTGAATTACTGTTCAGAGATGGACTAAATGTTATACAAAAGTTGTATCTATAACCTGCAACCAGTTCCATACTTATTGCTGTAGCCCCACCATCTTCAATGCCAACTTCATATACAAAATCTTTCGTCAGTGGTAAATTAAAATCTCCAATTCTCTCATCATCTGCAAAGATCCCTGGAAAATAAATCTGTGAATCGACATTATGTATGGTTACAGCGCTATCTACATTCCATGTACTATCTATGGAAACTTCACAGTTATTTGCCGCATCAACACTCATAATTGAAGAATTAACACTAATCATAACTATTGGAATAATAATCAATAAATTAGACATTATAGCAAAAAATTTGCTTCTATTATTCATTTCTCGCGCCTCGTCCTAATCGGTCGAACATAACCTGATTCCTTATTCTTCCGCTCGTCCACGGTCAAGTATTTAGGTTGTGGCGGCGGAGTATGTTGATCCATGCCAGGCAATCCACCTTCTAATTTCACTTCAACACCATAAGTCTCTAGCATGTCAATAGCATCCATTTCATCTTCATTCTTTTGCCTCATCACTAACCATCCAAGTATCAAAACAATTGCTACTAGACTTAATACTCCAAAACTCTCTCTATTTGGTATTAGATCATCTATTGTGAGGTCTGATAGAGTCTTTGGTGAATTATCTTCCGAAGTAGAAAGTACAGTTATTATGAAGTCCTTTGAAGAACATACTCCTACTCCATCACAAACTTCAACAGCTATTCTTGAATCTCCAGGTAAATTCCAATTCTTATTTTCCCAGTTAGTCCAATCATTTCTGTAGTTGCCATCAAAATTTGAATCTTCAAAAACATTAAAATCCCATTTTATTGTCAATTGGTCTGCAAGATTAACATCCTTGTCATTTGTCATATTGCCATCCCCATCAGAATCTTCAAATGCATCCTCATCCATCCATGCAACAACTCCTAGTGTTAAATCACCATCGGAGACTTCAATATCAAGATTAATGGCATCTCCGACAGTGACATATTCATCTCCTATCGGATTTGTGGTTAAAATATCCGGAGAACTCGAAACATGAACAGTCAGATAGGTACTGTTTGCTTCTCCTCCTTCGAAACCATCTAAAACTGTTAACTCAATTAAATAAATACCTGGTAGTTCATAACTATGCCACACCAGTGGCCCTAATACTTCTGGCGATGAATCTCCAAAATCCCAAACCCATTTGGTGATGCCATTCCAATCAGGATTATTTGAATCGACCGATTCTTTACCGTAGAATTCTGCGTCCGTATCAAAACTTTGCGAACCATCAAACATTATAGGCATATTAGGGGCAATAAAAATTCCTCCACCCTCTAGATTTGGGACTTGCCACGTAATATTCTCTGTATTCTCAGGGATATATTCTAAAATAGTCCCATTAATACTAGGTTGTCTAAATTCCAATATGGGAATAGGCAATGGATTTTCAATTTTGAAATAATAAGCCTTAGTTGCTGACTCTAATCCTCTATCATCTACAACAGTTAGACTGACTGAGTATAAGCCAGGTTTTGAAAATGTTCTACTAATTGAAGCGACGTCATAAATTGGCTCTTCCATATCAGAAATATTCCATATGTGAATCAAATTGGATGTATCTCCATCAATATCGAAAGATGAACTCTGGAAAACATAAGCTGTACTTGTCATCCCATCAGATGGCCGATTGAAAATTGCTACTGGCCTTTGATTATTGACTTCTACTGTAAAATGTGCAATTGTAAAATTTCCATCATCATCTGTTACTTGTAATGAAATATTCTTAATTCCTGGTTCTAACCAACTTACTTTGGGGTTCGACTTAACAGATCTAGTTTCTGAAAAATCTGATGTCAAAGTTACTCCTGAATCTGAAATATTAACGCCTTCTTGGAAAATCCATTCGTACTCTACAATTATTCCATCATCATCGATAAAGATTTCAGGCATTTCCAAGGGAGTGAGCGTGTCAGTTTGTAATTCTCCTTCAAATATTTGTCTTGGAATCCTATTGATAATATTCACTTGTAAGGAATATTCTGCGTAGTGTTTACCATCAAAAACTGTCAATGTAAGTTGATACGCTATTCCATCCGAATCTCCATCTATCCAAGAATGGTATGCTTCAAAATATCCTTCTCCAGAATCAACATTGCCATCACCCCAGTCCCAATTAAAATTTAGCCTTTCAATGGGAACATTATCTATTGTATCCAATGCTGAAAATTTAATATTTTGATTTGTCAAAATAGTAATTTCTTCATCTATCTCTATTCCTTCTATTGATATAACTGGAATGGGGGTTGATGTATCATTGACTAAAATATCCCATATTTGAATTTCTGAATAATAACCTCCTTGATCGCGAACAATTAATGTAATTTGATACTCTCCTTCTTCTTCATAGGATTGCGTAGGGTTCTTCAGTCCTGAAAATTCTCCATTACCTAAATCCCAAATATATTCTGTTGGAGTTTCATTGTGCGCGAAAGAGCCATTTAAATCCCCAAAACCCCAAACATCATAACCTCCTCCGAATATATTAACCGATGCCCATGTTTGAGTGATGTTAGTTGCAATAGATCCTGATGCTTCCGGTTTCATGTTTTGTAGATTCACAGGAAGAGAAAATGCCGAATCTTGATATTCTCCCGTGATATCAAATATTTCAACTCCAAAAGTCCATTCGCCGGATGTAGGCGGACTAAACCAAATTATTCCTATTTCTGCTTCTCCATTTCCTGCAGTAAATTCTAGTTTCAGAGTATCTTTCAGAGTATTATTGACATAAGCTCCAAAATCCACTTCAATTATTTCAAAGAAAGCATAAGAAACAATTTCAAAGCTCAATTCTACACTATCGTCAAAACCGTCACCATCTCTGTCAAATTTATTTATCGAATCTATTGAAACTTCTGCTGGTTCACTAATTAAATCAGCATAAACAGTGAAGGAAGCCACAGGATAAGATCCCGACATTATTCCACAATTAACAAAATTATAGTCGCAATCATCTGTTAATGAGTTATACCATACAAATAGATAAACATCGCTGGTAGTATTTCCAAAACCATGCACCAATCCTGTCCCTACTCCAGTTGCAGAATCTATTCTTAATTTTGACATTGTCCATGTCCCAGTCGACGCTTCTTTAACTAAAATAGAACCAACAAATCCAAACTGCGTGGGCAAAACCATCAAATTTAATGGATCACCATTACCTTGGCTGAATTTATAAGATCTCATTCCCCAACCTTCAATACTCTCCGATTCACTTTGCCAACTGTTAATCCACTGGTCATTCTCTCCACTAAGTTGCGCCTTACATATCCCCTCTAGTCCACATTCAGAAGTTAAGTCTAGATTTGAGAAACCAAATGCTCCTTGAGGACTATCTAGTGAAACTGCAGCACTAAAGTTTGCAAAAATATCATTCATAGTTGTGCCAATTGGCGTCGACCCAGGTTCTGGATTAATCGCTAAATTCTCTATAGAAGTTCCTCCTACTGCAGTATCAGCAACTAATCTTTGTATGGCTTGGCCACCTCCTAATTTGTCAGATATATACATCAAAAATAAGAAACCAGCCCCATAATCTGCAATCCTGTCATTCCACCATCTGACGCTAATACTAGAATTTTGAGACCATTCATTTGCATGGTAACTAAGAGTTTCAGTTGCTCCAAAACACAAATATGCTGCCATATCTGCCGCTCCTTCATCAATCCACATATATTCAAAAGGATCTCTTGCGTTATGCAAAAGATGTTCAAACTCATGAGCTAGAATGGTATTTCTTGAATTCATGTCATCTATATCAAAAAACAAACTCTCTCTTATTGATGATATTCCTGGTTGAAAATAACCACCTGTTCCTCCCACACCATCTATTTCGTAGATTACTATCTCAATTTGGCAATTATTATCTACATCGGGAGGGTCTCCAAAATAATGAGTGTCTGTTGGAAAAATAGTTGACTCCCAAGTAGAAACTATATCATTTAAAGTAGTTGAAGAGACAATTTTTCCATTCTCTACGAATATTGCAGAGTTCGTAGATATTCTCTGAACAGTTGCTGTAATTGTACCTCCAGAAGTCGTTATGTTATCGCTTTCTCCAACACTCCATGCATTCTCGCAACTTCTAATTGAATTCTTAGACTGTTCATTTCCTGAGAAAGGTAGGACTAATTCTGGATATCCTGCTTCTACCCATTTGTTCTTTAGAAAACCAGTTGCAGAGAAGACCGATAAGTCATCACCGTTAAACATGTATTCCTTCCCCTCTTCATTAGGGGAGAATTCAGAGAGGTCAGTTGTAATGAATTTAGGCTTTTGTTCTTCAGAAATTTCTTCAGAAAATATACAAGGAGAAAAAATAGAAAATAATAATACAGAAATTAGTAAAAGTGGTATTAATGAGTTAGTTCTAGGTTTAATGGCCAACATAATCCTCACTCACTGCATTAATGTTATTTACTGGGTAGAAAGACATATTTTAACGTCGATGGAGCATTGTTCGTACATGTTGTCAAATAATAATTCAAAAAAATTATTTTCATGCCTTGTAATAGTAATTTTAATGTCAGGTAATTCTTCAGCCAATTCTCCCTGTAACGACTTTGAAACGGATTTCAACATTATCAAAACGATAGATCACCAGCCGAATTCATTTACACAAGGATTAGAAATTAAAGATACAAGATTATTTGAAAGTACTGGACTATATGGATCTTCCAGCCTCCGAGAACTAAATATGACTTCTGGAGAAATAATACGCGAAATAAACTTCGATGACGACATCTTCTCCGAAGGTATCTCAATATTGAATAATTCCATTGTTATGCTGACATGGAGAGAACAGCATGCGAAGATATTTGATATAGACACTTTTGAATTGATTGGAAATTATAATTACACCGGAGAAGGTTGGGGCCTCTGCAATAATGGAGATATTTTCATTATGTCTAACGGGTCTTCTGACTTAACACTAAGAAACATTGACGATTTCAGTGTTTCTTCAATAGTTACTGTAAAAGAAAACAATGAAGAGATTTCCAATCTTAATGAACTAGAATGCGTAGGGGACCTAGTTTATGCAAATATTTGGAAAGAAAATAGAATAATTTTGATAAATATTACTAGTGGAATTGTCCAGCACTCATTCTCTCTAGAATCATTATCAGATAATCAAAAAGATTCGGATTCAGTACTAAATGGCATAGCATTTTCAGAACAAGACAATTCTTTTTTACTAACTGGGAAAAATTGGGAAAAAATATATTTTACCAATTTCAGTTTATCAAACACGTCAAATATCTCTTGCAATGATATAGAATCAGATATGAGCAAATTTAAACAAATAACTAATTATTTATCAAAAAATGTATTTTTATCAGTATTTAGTTTAGTTGCAATCACTATTTTTCTAATGCCCGGCTCATGGCCCGCTTTCACTTTCTTATTTTTTAGAACATTTATGCGACAACATGAACAGCCAACTTCATCTGGCCATAACATTGAGGAGGAGGAAAGGATTGAGAACAGATATTGATTATGACAATATGTCATCTCTAGAGATTTGGCTTTCAGATATTTCGGAAGATTCTGCTACAAGAGTTGCAGCAGCGGTTTTGATTATATCTGGTAGCCTTCTGGGTACAATTTTTGGTGTCTTAGCTATTTCTGCCAACCCCGCCGAAATATTATCTGGTTCATTAGTTGGCGATGATGATTATGCAGATATTGACGGAATTGTAAATTCTGCACTTATTAATAATAATACAGGTGGAGAACCAATAGAAGGAGTTAAATTAACCCTTTTGAATGATGACGGTACTGTAACGGGTAAAGAAACCTTTACTGACCAAAGTGGCCGTTTCCAGATACAAGAAGTACCACGCCAATCATACATTTTATTTGCTTCTCTGGAAGATAATATTTCAGTAAGATTATTTATGATACCGGGAGATCATACTCAAATACCGATTACTATGATGCCAGGAGATGACGGACTAGTGACTGAAATTGATTGGCGAGGAGAAAGTGACTTAACTCAGGCTGCTACCCTGGCAACAATCATTGCAATCTTAACTCTAATTTCAGGATTATTCGGAATTAGAGGAGGTTATGAAGTGCTATATGGTAAGAGTTACAAGAAAGCTTGGTGGTTTTCTTTTATCGGCCTTTGGAGCAGAGGCGGCTTATTCATTGGCCCACTTCTGATACTTATTGGTATGGCACTTTCCGGTCTTACTAAACATCAGTTTATCGCTGATGAGATAAATATTGAATGAGGAATCTTATGTATCTTATTAGTGTTGAAGGTGGAGATGGTAGCGGAAAAGGATTGGCAACAAAGATTGTTGCGGAAATACTAGAGAAAGAATTCACTTTTACATCAGTAGAAAAAACAGGTGAACCAAGAAGAGATCATCCATTAGGCCGTTTAGCAATTGACTCTGTTAAAATGCAGAGTTTAAAGCCTGAGGGAGAAGCTGGATTATTTGCTGCAGATCGACTAGATCATTCACATGGTTGGATTTTGCCACGCTTGAAAGAAGGTAGAGCAGTAGTAAGCGAGAGAAACATTCACTCTTCATTGGTATACCAGGGAATAGTGGGAAAATTGGGTTTAGAAAGAGTCGCTCACATGAATTCTGCAGCATTAATTCCTGATTTATGTATCTGGGTAGATTGCGATCCCAAAATCGCATTAAAAAGAATTGAAGGAGGTACACTGAGAAATTTATCAGATAAAAAAGAGTATTTTGAAACTTCTGAATTACAAAAAAAAATTAGAGAAGGATATAAAAATTTACTTTCAGGAAAATTAGACATGCCTACTCCTTTCGATATGGGGGCATTAGTGGGGCCAGTATTGAATGAAACCTCCCAATCAGATTTTCGTAAAAAATTAAGTATTGTTTTAAAGAATTTTTTACATTCTAAACCCTTGCCAATTAATGTACAATCTCATGATGTAGAACTTTATCATTTGAAAGAATTATTACATTCATTAGACGGACAATCAACTCTGGAGAATATCGGTTTAAAGAAAATCAGGAATAATAAGAGTTGGCTCAACGGTCAAAAACCATGGAAAATAATCACAAATGCACAAAAAATTCATAATAAAAAACTCCAAGAATCATTTAAAGAAGAAAAATTAGTATTTCCTAAGAGCATTCTCAATCATTCTATTTCTTCTATATGCGGTACCCTTTCTTTGATGAATTCAGCCGATATATCGGATTTAAGGGAATCATTAGGTCCTGTCAGAAATGTCTCATATAGTCATACTAGGAGAATAATAAGATTCCTACACCACGATTTGTCTTGGTTGACACAAACTAAGACAATTTTATCTGGAGAAAACCCAAAATCACGTCTAAAAGACGAATATTATCCATTTGGACGTCTATTGTTAATTATTTGGCCCATTAGAAAAGAAATTAAAAAATGGCAACGACAAAATCCGAAAACACATTTACGCTTTTGTTTACCTGATATAATAAAAGTTAATTCTAACTTACAATCAATAAATTCGATGATTTCAAGATTAAATACATTAGGGGATGGAAGGGCAAAGAATAAGAAAATAACTTCTGAAGAAGATCTAATAAAATGGTGGAATGGTGATTAATTCATTTAATCTTTAGTAAAGATCCTAATGGTAAAGTAACTTTCTCAGAGTTATCAAAATACTCCGGTTTTGCAGCTAGCATAGAACATATCAGCCAACCAAGTGAAAAACCTGCTATTAATCCAGTCACTACTCTCTTGGAATTAGTAGATTCATAATCTGTTAATAATTGTAAAAAACCATCAATGCCTATGGGAATTATTGACGCTATTATCAATGAAAACATAGCCATCATACGTAAATCATTTTTGTAAATTATAGAAAGTTTCCTATCTGGAATTATTGTCAAGAATGTATCTCTTATTGTCCACCTATTGCAGCCCCTATTTCTAAAAATTAAACATCCTAATATTATACCGAACAAAATACCAACATCCCTAGTACAAATTGGCATCTGATTATCATTTATTTCCCAAGAACGTTCATATTTCTGATGACAATTAATATCTCCTATCATATATGTAAATGCCCAGATAGGATTTAATTCTGTCCAAGCAAAAACTCCATATTTTGGTTGATCATGCCCCATTTCAGCATATTCTCCGTGATCTAGATTCCCCCAACTCTTTTCAGTTGCATAGTCTATTGCATTGGCCCTCCCGGATAACTCTGGAACTGTACCTTTTTCCATCAATAGTGGTGCTAAAAAAGCCAATAAGATATAAAAACTAAATAAAAAACAAATTATTGTAGATATTTTCTTTTCATTTTTCCTACTGTTAAGTCCATTCCTAGAGCCCATTTATAATTCACTTCAGTTATTCATTACGTCCAATTCGGAAGTTAATAATTTACTTAACCAACCATGTAGATAGGTACTTCCCATTTTAGTAAGAGTAGAATTTAGAAATGCGGCTATTAAGGCAGATCTAGCATCAGATTCTGAAAATCCTCTAGATTCTAAATAAAATATCTGACTTTCGTCTATTGGGCCATTTGCAATACCGTGTCCGCAACCAACAACATTGGATTCAGAGACTTCTAGTTCTGGAATCCCATCGGCCCGTGCATCTTTAGATAATAACAAATTATGAAAATTCTGTGCTGCATCGGTACCTGTTGATCCCTTGGCTACTTTCAACATACCCGTGCCAATTGTCCTACTTTTTCCTCCACATGCCGCATGCCAAGCAAGTCTGCTAAATGTTTCAGGCGCATCATGCTGAATTTCTATATGATAATCGAGGTGCATTTCCTCTCTTGACAATATTGATCCAAGAACTTGTAAATTACCTCCTCTTTCTGCCATCTTGTATCTTAAATCAGCCTTTGTTCTCTCAGAACCTGATGATACTGTACCAGTATTCATATTAGCATCTCTTCCCAATGATATAGAATCTAACCTCAATAATACTCCTTTCTTCTGCAGTCCAACTGTAATGTCATTAATATTCGATGCATCACCTATTTTCCCTGTTCTCAATAAACCTATCCAATCTGCTTTTCCTTTTATGAGTGTAATTATTTCAAAATCGCTCATTTCTCCAATATCAAGTATTAATTCTAATGCATGCATGTCGCCATCAGCTTCTATTTCTAGTAATATCGGGGAATCGGAGTAAAACTTTCTTTCAGTTCTCAAAACCCATCTAGAATTCTCAGAAACTGCTTTTACGAAAGAAGTTGCAACTAGATCTATTTCTGGCAAATCTCCTTCAATATCTCCTCCTCTTTGAAGGCTAATTCCTTCTGCTGGTTCAGATCCATCAAGATTTATCAAACGTATTTTGACCTCTTCATACATCTCAGGTATTTTTTTAGTATCTCCTGTTGGATGAACTTTCTTCCACGGTGTGTATCGCCAAAGATGGTCGGCTCTATCAGTAGTTTCAGAAATTTTCTTATACGTAGTTGCGGCATTCATATTAACACCATTTAACCAATACTTCCTTCCATCTCTAATGCCATTAATTTATTCAATTCAACCGCATATTCCATAGGTAATTCTCTAGTAAAAGGTTCAAAAAATCCATTTACAATTAATGCCAAAGCTTCTTCCTCTGAATGTCCACGACTCATTAAATAAAATAGTTGTTCATCACTTACTTTAGATACACTTGCTTCGTGTTCACATCTTGCCGTAGGGTTTGCAACTTCCATTGTCGGATATGTATCAGATCTACTTTCATCATCTAATATTAGTGCATCACAAACAATATTCAATTTACAATTTTCTGCTTTAGGAGATACAGTAACCATCCCTCTGTACGAACCTCTACCTCCATCTTTACTAATGCTTTTTGATAATATCTTACTCGTAGTATTTGATGCCAAATGATGTATCTTTGCCCCTGCATCTTGATGTTGACCATTTCCGGAATAAGCAACTGAAATAACTTCTGCATGCGACCCTTCACCTTTGAGTATCACTGAGGGATATTTCATCGTTAATTTACTGCCTATGTTCCCATCTACCCACTCTATTTTGGCGTTTTTATGAGCAATTCCTCTTTTCGTAACAAGATTATATACATTAGCGCTCCAATTCTGAACGGTAGAATACCGTATGTGTGAGCCCGGCAGAGCTACTAGTTCAACTACTGCAGAATGCAAAGAATCGGTAGAATAAGTAGGTGCTGTACACCCTTCTACGTAGTGAATACTACTGCCCTCATCAGCAACGATTAATGTCCTTTCAAATTGCCCCATATTTTTTGCATTTATTCTAAAATATGCCTGCACTGGCATCTTGACATGTACTCCTTTTGGAACATAAATAAATGATCCACCTGACCATACTGCTGTATTCAATGCAGAAAATTTATTATCTGAATAAGGAACAACTGAACAGAACCATTTCTTAACAATTTCTGGATATTCTCTGAGACCACTATCCATATCTAGGAAAATTACTCCTTGAGCGACTAAATCTTCTCTAATACTATGATAGACGGCCTCTGATTCATATTGTGCAGTAACTCCTGAAAGCCATTTCTGCTCAGCTTCAGGAATTCCCAATCGTTCGAAAGTATTTCTAATTTCTTCAGGAACCTCATCCCAATCATTTTCAGTTGCAGATGAAGATCTTAGGTAGTAACATACTTCTTCAAAATTAATCTGTTCTAGCATACTCATATTACCCCATGTAGGCATCTCTCTTTCAGTAAAATGCCGGTATGCTTTGACTCTAACTTCAGTCATCCATTCTGGCTCATTCTTAATCTTTGATATATCTCTGACTACTTTTTCAGATAGTCCAGAATCAAATCTGATAGTCGAATTTTCTGTGTCATGCCATCCCGACTTGTAATCACCAACAACATCTCTAGCCTCTTGTGAAGTTTTCATTATTCATCTCCTCCTTTGATTTTTTCTTCTAGCCAGTCATAACCATTTTCTTCCAAGTCAGTTGCAAGGGTCGAGTCTCCTGTAGCTACTATTTTGCCATCTATCAGAACATGAATTTTATCCGGTTTTACATAATCTAATATTCTCGAATAATGTGTAATTATCAAAGCACCGGACTCTGTTCCTCTTATCGACGAATTGATTCCTGTTGCCACAGTTCTTATTCCGTCTATATCCAAACCACTGTCCGTTTCATCAAGAATGGCTAATTTAGGCTGTAATAACATCATTTGTAATATTTCAAACCTTTTCTTTTCGCCACCACTAAAACCATCATTCACATATCTAGATAGGAAAGACGACGGCATATTCAACTCTTTCATTGATTTTTTCAATAATTCTCTAAAATTCTTCCCTTTGGCAGCTTCTTCACCCTTAATACTCGCGACTGATTTTTTTAGAAAGTTTCCAACCTGTAATCCAGGGACTGCTTGAGGGTATTGAAAAGAAAGGAAAACTCCTTCTTTGGCCCTTTCCCAAGGCTCTAAATCTAGTAAATTATTCCCACTCAGTTTTATTTCTCCTTCTTCTACATCAAAGTCAGGATGCCCCATTACGATATTTGCAGTAGTGGTTTTGCCACTTCCATTACGTCCCATTATGGCATGAATTTCTCCTGCGCCAATTTCTATATTAATTCCATTAAGAATTTCATTTCCATCAATTCCTGCATGAAGATTCTTAATTTCAAGAAGCGGTACTTCGGACTGCATATTACTTGTGCCTATATCATCTCTTTTGAACATCTCTCTTTTTAGGCCTCAACAAACTTTTTTCACATACGTCTTTTTAGGTCAACCTAAAATTATACCACTCTCTCGGATTAACATGAGCTTACCTAATGTGGAGGATTCTGACACAGAAAATCTCACCGAATCATATCGTCTACAGATAGAAAAAGCAATAGAAATTGAGTCTCAAAAGAGGATATTGAAGAATAATAATCCAGCAGAATTATCTAGATTACAAAAATTATCTCTAATCAACTTACATAATGACTCAGATAACGATCTTATCCCTGCCCTCATGTCTCGTCTAGGACCAGTAAGAGCAGCACTAGATGGCCATGGAGGGAGTATTGTCGTAGACTCTTCATCAGTTGAAAAATTAAATAATGGCAAATTCGCTTTATCACTTGTATTAAATTTGGACGGCGCGTGTATATCTTGTGGTGCTGCACCTGGTACATTACAAGGTATCCAAGATGATTTAATCGCGGATAAAGAGATAATATCTGTGCAGTTTTCTAGCTCTATGTTGGAATGGTTTAGCGATTTACAACGTGATTTCATTCTAAAACATGGAGGGGTTTCATTTGTTTGATGATTTTTATAAATCAATTCTTTCCTGGCACACTGGGCATTTAATTGATGAAATACCAATAATAATCCCAAACTTTGAATTACAGAAAGGACAAATTATTTGATTATTGTTTACTACAGGTTTCTTTATTTGTTCTTCATCGATTACTTCAACAGGAAATACTACATTTTCTTCTATATTTTCATCCTTTTTTATTCTCGAAAATCTTCTCATTCTGCGACTTTCTTTATTATCTACCAAATCATTATCTGAAACCAATTCTATCATATCTATATCTGCCGAAGAAATCATTAAATCATCCTCTCCTATGATGTCTATTACGTCATCTTCTAATTTTACTGAGTCTTTTATTCTCGTTTTTCTTTTTTCTCTAATCCATTTCATTCCCTGAGTAGACATAGTTACAATAATTATGGCACATAAAATTAGAACCGTTACTGAAACCCCAATAACTAAAATTCTAAATTCCTGATCATTATTTGATAGTCCTAATTGAATCTTCAACCAGTCTAAGGCCGAAATATCATTATTTTTGCCAAACTCATCATCTATTAAAGATCTTATTTGCCATCCATTATTGGATGTATGAAGTATCAATGTTTCTGTACTGGATGGAGACTTTGTAGAAGTATGTAATTTACCACTTCCCAGTCTATCTGAAATACCCAGCCAACCTTCTTCAAAATTTATCAAACCGTATTGTAATTGAGGTCCAGTAGGGCCAACTCCATCGTAATAGACTTGAATTCCCCTTTCCGATTCTACAAAGTTAATATTTCTCAAACCTCTAGCTGGAAAACTCTCCATCTGTCCGTCTATAGCCCTAAATGATGAATCAGCAATTATACATACAATCTCTGATTCATCCAAACTTCCTTCTCTCCAACAAGATACAATTTTTTCATCTTCCTTTTCAACCATTACTGACATTTCCGCAAGAGCAGCTTGATCTCCAACTGCCTTCTTGAATGCCCAATTCCCTTCATCTAATTCTCCATGGGCATACCATAATCCAAGTCTTTCTATTCCTGTGGTATCGTCTCTATTTTCTTGATAAAGCAGGTGTATTTCTTCATCGACTCCAAATTCTATTTCTAAACTATCTGACGATGATGATGAAATATCAATATCTGTAATTATATTTGAATTAATTGACCAATCAGATGATGATATAGGCAAATCAGAATATAATAGGAATATATCTGTACTTTCTTGGAAACTACCTCCGGTAAAAATATCTTGATGATATCCTGAGATAATAATCTCTGTACCTCTTTTGTCCATATCTATTCCCCAATATTTGCCATCAGAAAGTAATATTGGCGGCATCAAATCTTGTATGGGAGTCATTTGACATGAAGAATCAATAGTTGAATAAGTCAAAGTCTGTTTATAGTACCCATTATTGTCCAAATACCTTCTAGTCCATGATAAATGCGCTATATTATCTTCATCAATTTCAACACTAATTTCTCCAGACCACATTTCTTCCATAATGTTATTGCACTGTACGATATTTTTACTTTGAGTAAGTTTATACAAGTATAAAGAAGAATCTCTTTGAGTAATTATTATTCCTCCTTCTTCCATATCAATTACTTCTAATGGCACTTCTCCTACTTTGAAATTAAGATTTCTGGGACCTGTTAATGTAGATTCATCTATTAATAAAGTAGTTTCAAATATATTATTACTCCAATCTAAATCAGCAAATTGCCCACTAATATCTATTCTTATTTCCAAAACTCCAGACATATTAGGGATGTATAAAAATGATACTTGAGTCGAACCTTGGCCAAAAACTCTAATTATCTCAGTACTGGATACTTGCGTCCATCCCTTATCTGTTTTTATTTCTAAGGATGCATCCACATCAAATGCATCATCAGAACCTAAATTATCTATCCTAACTTCTAATACAAATTGCTCATTAGGGCGAGGAATTTCTGGAATTGTTTTTACTGCACTATCTCTTATTGCTAAATCTATCCCATCAGGGCGAGGAATTACTGGAAAACTTTCAGACAATCTATTGTTAGTTTCATCACTTTCTTGGATTGTATTTACGGGATCAATTATAATTTCAATTTGCCTTTCTCCCGATGATGTTGGATTCCAATATAATGTTATTTCTACTATCTCTCCACTGTCTATTTTTGGTATTACATACTCATCTCTTCTTGCGCCATCTTCTTCTAATATTATTCCCACTTCATTTGCTGCTACATCCCCTATATTCCTTATTGATCCTCTTATTTCTAGGAAAGTATTGACATAGACTTCAGGTATTGGAACACCAAATTCTTCAAATGACAACGCAGAACTTCTGAACATTAAATCAGGACTTGGAGGTATGTTATCAACTATTATCTGCTTCCTTATTTCTTCTGACATCACGCCATTGCCACTAATCATTCTGACGGATATTCTGTGAGTACCATCTGCAACGGTGCTACTATCCCAGCTAAATGACCAATCTCCTGAATCTTTAATTAAACCAGTTTTTATCACATTTCTTCCTTCTGAATCTTGGGTTGAATATGTATATCCATTTCCTCCCATTGTCATGGCATTTTCCCAATCATCAGTACCTATGCGCCATTGTACTGTGCATCCATTTACTGATTCATATCTTCCCTGAATATCTACAGTTCCACTTAATTCATTCTGACCACTTGGACTTTCTAATACGAAATCTATTAGGCCAATTCCATAGGTTGCTCTACTTACGTTACTCCACTGTCCAAATTCACTTTGTGCAGCAACCCTTACTATTATTTGTGATGCATCAATTTCATCTTCAGTAAATTCTGGGATTTCTATGGTGGTACTCCAATTAGTAATGCTATCTCCTGTCATTATAGTTTCTGGAGTGTGCCATCCAAGCAGTATTTCTTCTCTTGTTGGTTGGTTATCTTTAGGTTTGTATTTGTAACTAATTTGTGCTAATACATTATCTACAGTTCCATTATTGTCTCCTTGATCTATGTTGCCTCTTATCCTGTAAGTTTCACCTTCTATTACCCATGAATTACACACCAATGTATTTGTATTGTCTGGATCATATTCACATTCTCCGTCGACTGGATTTTCTATTTCGACCCAATTCCCAGAACCTTCACCTGGGCCTGTTTCATTACCTATTGGCGGCCCCCCTCCATCTCCATCACCAAACATTCCTTTCATGGTTAAACTACCATCAATTATTCCAAAACCATACTGTGTATTCCAAGAACGCCCATCAATTTCTTCAGAAGATGTACCTCTGCTTTCAGAATATTTCATAAGATATTCTTTTATTTTTTCTGTATTTTCTGGATCCTTGTAATCCATTAAACCTTCATTAATTCCTATTTGAAGCATTATCGCAACAAGTCCTGCTACAGCAGGAGTGGACATACTTGTTCCATCTTTGGAAGTGTAACCATCTTTTGCTCTATTATTTTCTGAACCCGGTATTATCGACGTTGACTGTGCATGTTCTGCAGAAATTATTCCTGAACCTGGAGCTACTACCCAAGGTTTCAATTCATCCTCGAGTTCTCCATCATTATCTGTTACTCTAGGTCCGGAATTAGAATAAGATGCTATACTATCATCAGTCCTATCGATACTATTCTTATCGTCAATAGATCCTATGGTAATCGCTTTATCTGCAGCCCCTACAGACGTAACTCTTCGTTGCCCATCATTCCCTATTGCCGCTATACAGACAATACCTGCACCCGCTGCTTGATTTACAGCCTGTGCTTCAGCACTAGTGCCATTGTCGCCTGCATCGTCATTACCAGTAGGTGATGATGCACTACCAAAAGACATTGACATTATGTCTATTCCTTCGCTAGAATCATTATTGCCCCAATCTGTATCTACATTTTGTGTTGCCCATTGTATTCCTTGTAAAATTGATTGCGAATTTGAACCTCCTGCATCGGTCATTACTTTGACATCAACAAGATAAGCTCCGGGGGCATACCCTTGATTTTCTCTATCGCTATCTCCGGTACCTAGGGCAATTCCTGCAACATGGGTGCCATGGCCATCTCCATCATCTGGATCATTATTCCCATCAGTTGGACAAGCGTTACCTGAAAAAGAAGTTGCATCACATCCTGCAACCCATTTAGGATCTTCTAAATCATTAGGGTCATTTGTATTATCATTATTATTATCTGAGAAATCATCCAAAGAAAAGTGTTCATTATCAACTCCAGTATCTAGAATG
>Ga0315330_10000493_pt1 | contig 24542 bp, 18 predicted proteins | sample M140m34915metaG_FD_203453 | JGI IMG/M metagenome (GOLD analysis project Ga0315330, IMG submission 203453) | Ammonia-oxidizing marine archaeal communities from Monterey Bay, California, United States - M1 40m 34915 | ecosystem: Environmental > Aquatic > Marine > Intertidal zone | place: USA...
GTTCCCTTACACCCTTTTCGGTTTGACAACTTCAATGTACGAGACGAAACCCTAGCCCCTTGGCCAAGAACCCCAAAAGATATTCAATCCTCTTTGGCAGAATATTACGCTCTAATTCAACACATAGACGACCGCGTTGGAGATTTGATCGCTCGATTAAAAAAACACAAACTCTTTGATAACACTTTGATCATTTATGCAGCAGACAATGGTTTGGCCATTGGAAGTCATGGGCTTTTGGGAAAGCAAAATCTCTATGAGCATTCCACCAAAGTCCCCCTTATCATTAGTGGCCCAGGCATCCCCAAAGACAAAACTTCTGATGCCCTAGTTTATTTGTTTGACCTTTTCCCTACCCTCGTAGACTATCTAGAGTTCCCCATGCCTAAACAAATTGATGGGAAATCTTTGATGAAACTAATTAAGGGAGAGGAAAATCAGGTACGCTCCAGTCTGTATACCGCTTATAGAAATACAGTGAGGGCGGTTCGAGATCAAGAGTGGAAGCTGATCCGTTATCCTCAAATAGACGTATCTCAACTTTATCACTTAACGCAAGATCCTCACGAACGAAATAACTTAGCTGAAAATCCTAAATACGATTCAAAAGTAAATGAGTTGATGATGCTTCTTAATGAACATCGGCTTGCAACGGACGATACCATTAATATGAATCCTAAACACAATCAATCTAAGGAGTACGATTACAGAACACTTATTCAAAAATTAGATCCTTGGCAACCTCCCTACATTATTGAAAAGTATTTTCCTAAAGGGACCAAAAGATAATTTTAAAGGTTATTTATCGGTCAATAATTGTTCAAATCTAGCTTTCATTTTTTCCAGCTTTTCGGGCTCTTTATCTGCTAAGTTTTGCTGTTGATTTATATCTTCTCCCAAGTTGTACAACTGATAATTTTCTGAATTACCCAACTCAATATTTACGGAAGTACTAACAGCTGGTCCAGGATATGGAGGGATCATTACCCAATCCTCATTTTTATAAGCCGTACGACTTTGTGCTTCAATTATCAATTCTGTTCTACCTTCACCACTGTTTTTGAAAAATACTCCAGATAAATCCTCTCCGTCTCCTGAGCGCGTATCGGAACCCAAAAGAGATGCTATTGAGTTTAAGAGATCCATTTGTGAGACCATTTTATCAGACACTTGCGGCTTGATTTTATCTTTCCAATAGGTGATAAAGGGAACTCGTGTCCCAGCTTCAAAGAGACTATATTTTCCCCCTCTTAAATTTCCCCAAGGGGTGTGTTTACCGATTTTTTCTACAGCATCATCAACATAGCCGTCGTTCAAAACGGGACCATTATCACTAGAAATTATGATTAAAGTATTGTCTATTAAATCACTTTCCTCTAAATGGGAGAACAAGGATCCAATTGCCCAATCTGCTTCCACTATGGCATCCCCTCTAGGTCCCATGCCTGAGATTCCTTCAAATCGTGGATGAGGAGTTCTTGGTACATGGGGCTGCTGCAAACTGTAAAATAAAAAGAAAGGGCTCTCCTTGACCTTATTGATATAGTTTTTGGCTTGGGTCAAAAATTCATCAGCCATATCGATATCACTCCAATGGGCTTTTTTTCCACCTTTCATATAGCCAATTCTAGAAATCCCGTTAACTATGGTTCCATTATGACCGTGATCCCATTTCATAGTTAACAACTCAGGGTTTTCTTTTCCTGAGGTCTGTCCTTCAAAATTATTCTTAAAACTTACCTCTAATGGATCATTTGGATCTAAATTTACTACCAAACCATTTTCGATATAAACCGTCGGTACCCGATCCTGAGTATCTGGCATAATAAAACTATAATCAAAACCAACCTCGTTTGGACCAGGGCTAATTTTTTTATTGTAATCGATTTCTGAATTGCCTAAGCCTAGGTGCCACTTTCCTACTATGGCAGTTTGATAATCTAATGATTTTAGCATTTTAGGCAGGGTTAGCTCTAGTGTATCAATTATTAAATTGGCACCCGTAGAAATTTTAGCTTGTTTATTTCTCCAAGGATAATTTCCAGTCAAAAGAGCATAGCGGCTGGGCGTACAAGTAGCTGAACTCGCATACCCTTTGGTAAAACGAGCGCCGTTTCTTGCGATTTTGTCAATATTTGGAGTCGCTAAATGTCCCATTTCATAAGCACTAACATCTCCATAACCCAAATCATCCGCATAAATGAGAATAATGTTTGGGAATTGTCTTTTTTCTTCAGTCTTACAAGCACTAAAGAAAATTAATGAGAGTAATAGAATAACCTTTTTCATCTTTCTAAGATAGCGTTTTCTTGAATAAATTGCGTAACGTTAAATTCATATTGAAACTCCTTAATAATTCTAAGAGCTCTATTATTTTTTTTACATAAAAATCTATCTTTACCCCTATGAATCATATAATTTCCTTAATAATTCTACTGTTCTTAATCAATCCTAAGGAAAGTGCAACAGATAACGCTTCGTACCGACTCATTTGGAGTGATGAATTCAACCAAACGAATCAAAAAGTAAATTCCAAAAAATGGTTTATGGAGACTAAAGCTCCAAACAATGGCAAGTGGTACAACAATGAATTACAACATTATACGGATCGGATAGACAATGCTTATGTAAGCGATGGAACCCTTAAAATTGTAGCCAAGAAAGAAACGTATAATCATTCAGGAACCACCCAAGCATACACTTCTGCCCGATTGAATTCTAAAGTTTCCTTTACTTATGGTAAAGTAGAAGTTCGTGCGAAACTGCCTCGTGCCCAAGGTACCTGGCCTGCAATTTGGACTTTAGGGAGTAATCTGGAAACTATTGGTTGGCCTGCCTGTGGTGAAATTGATATCATGGAACAATTGTTTGAAGACTTTGATAGCGTTCAATGTGCTGTCCATACTCCAGCCACGCATGGCAATAACACTATTGTAAAAAAGGTTGCAGTGACTGACGTAACTGAAAATTTCCATGTCTATGGACTTGAGTGGACACCAGAAAAAATTAAGTTTTTTGTGGATGACAACTACTATTTTACTTACCAACCAAAAGAGAAGACTCCTGAAAATTGGCCTTATTTTAACGACCAGTACATCTTGTTAAATATCGCTATGGGCGGGAACTTAGGCGGCACTGTTGATCCTAATTTTATCCAAGATCAAATGGAAATAGACTATGTAAGAGTCTATCAAAAAAAATAGCTTTAGTTTGTACTAAATGACGAGGCAGGTAGACCTTCTTTGTTAAATAATTGCGCATCAAAATAGTTTTTCCAACCGTAACGAGCATGTTTTGGATTGGGTACTTTTTTTGAACGAAGCCTTACTTTATCTTTTATTATTCGGGCTTGAGCTGGGTAAAATTTTCCGTCCAAACCTGAGATTTCAAAACCCGATAATACACCTTTAGCCACAAGCCCCAAACCAACATAGTCAAAATATACATCCAAATAATTTTTATTGGTTTTGTGTTCTGAATACAAAGGTCCTGAAGCGATAATGTCTGAACGATCATAATCGTTGTATAAAGCGTGACGTGCGAGACGTTTTCCTACCTCCTGCTTATTAGCAGGATGAATGTCTTTTTCCTCTCCAATATCCAAGGTAATAGCCATAGCTGTTTTTTCAACCCCCAGTGTTTTGCGTTGTGCATCACGAAGTTTCTGAGATTCGTCTCCTTTAGTGTATTGATAGGGCGCAATTTGAACAAAGTAAAAAGGAAGTTTTGCTCCCCATTTTTCTCGCCAATCTTCAATCATCCCAGTAAATAAATTTTGATATTCATGAGGCTTTCCAACATTGCTTTCTCCTTGATACCAAAGAAAGCCCTTAATCCCATAGGGCAAAACAGGTTCTATCATAGTTCTAAATAAAATACTGTAAATATTAGGGTCTTGAGAAGACAAACCCTTTTTAACTTTTGATTTTAAGAGGGAGTCTTGTTGTGTGAGGACCTCAAAGGATAAATTGTGTTTTTGAATAGAAGTACTTAAATCAAATGCGATATGCTTAAATTTCCATATACCGGTATCAAGAGGAAAACGTTTTTCCGCTGTTTTCAAATAAGTTGCTCCTCTAAAGCCACCTTTACCTCCTCGGTCTAGTACTCGAATAGCTAATACATTTCCTTTTTCCTTTAATAATCCTTGTGGAATATCATAGGTTCGCTGTGTGCAGCAAGACAATCCTGTTCCTAAGTGTTGTCCGTTTAAATAAGTGTAATCGTAATCATCAATCCCGTTTTCGGCAATAAATTGATACGCTTTTTGAGGTTGTTTCAGGTCAAACGTTTTCCTGAGCCAAATAACTCCGTTTTCTGCATGAGTGCCCTCACCAAATAAATCTTCAAAGCTAAAGGAATAGTCCTGCTTGACATCAACTAGATTGACGGTACTCCAGCTAGTATCATCATATTGTGGCGCTACATATTCAAAATCACCAAGATCTAATGCTTCCCAAGCAGGAATACTTTCTGGTATTGAAATTGTTTCGGCATTAAGATAAACGCGATTGGCCTTTTCTATTTGAAGTGTTTCTGCTTTCTTTCTTTCTTTTATTTCATTTAAACTTCCAAGGGCTGCAAGCTTCTTCGCATTTCCTCTACTCTCTGGCATTTGCAACAATTTTTCTAAAGATGTCCATGCTTCTACACGAGTACCTCCCCAAGAGGTATTTAGTATTCCAATAGGGACTTTTAATTCCTGATTGAGTTCCCTTGCAAAGAAATAGCCTACTGCACTAAAACCAGGAGCGTTTTCTGGAGTTGCTACTTTCCATGAAGCACTATTGATGTTAGTTCCATTGAGGTTTCTAGGAACGGAGAACATTCTAATATTGTTATTTTTTACATTTTGTACTTCCTTCTTTTGATTCAATATTCTGGCGCTCATAGGCCATTCCATATTCGACTGTCCGGAGGCAAGCCAAACTTCTCCTATCATGACATCTTTATATTCTAACTGTTGGTGGGCAGTGTTTACTGTTACATTATATGGCCCTCCAAATTCAGGGGTTTTAATGCGTAGCATCCATTCTCCACTTGCAGCAACTTTTGTTGTTTGTTCCGTCCCCCAGTCAGTTTTTACACTTACCTGATCTCCAGGATTAGCAGTCCCCCAAATGGGAACTTCAGCTTGTTGTTGTAAGATCATATGGTCAGTAAAAATAGCTGCTAATTCTAAATCATCTCTTTTATGTGAACATTGAATAAATATTAGAAAAAGGGAGAGGTATAATATGAAACGTGGATTAAAAAAATACATGAATAAAATTTTTTGATTGTATAAAAATATCTTCAAAAAATAAAACCCTCTATTTTGAGGGTTTTATTTTTAGGCTTCACCAGCCGGTCCAAAATTTAAAGGAATGGGCGGTGGTTCATTAGTTTCTATGGTACCATTCGCATTTTCAAAGCGCTGAATATTTTCTTCAAGCGCTTTTTTAAAACGCTTGGCATGTTCTGGAGTTAAAATAATTCGCGATTTAACTTTTGCTTTGGGTGCTCCTGGCATTACAGTTATAAAATCAACGATAAACTCCGATGTAGAGTGGTTGATGATGGCTAGATTAGAATAGACACCATCGGCTACATTTTCATCTATTGCAATATTCAATTGCTTTTGTTTAGGGGCTTTTTTATCACTCATGGTTTTAGAAACTGATTTCCTCTTCTTTATCGATTAAAAGACTATTATACTCTTCTTTTGAGCCTACAATAATGTCGTTATAGGTTCGTAATCCAGTTCCTGCTGGGATTTTATGTCCTACAATAACATTTTCTTTTAATCCTTCTAAGAAATCAACTTTACCGTTTACGGCAGCTTCGTTCAATACTTTTGTGGTTTCCTGGAAGGAAGCCGCAGAAATAAAGGACTTCGTCTGTAAAGAGGCACGGGTGATTCCTTGAAGTTCTGGTTTTGCTGTTGCTGGTGCTGCGTCTCGAGCAACTACTAGGGTCTTATCCTCACGTTTCAATAAGGAATTCTCATCGCGTAACTGTCTTGAAGATACGATTTGACCTTGTTTTAAGTTTTCAGAATCTCCAACTTCTTCAACAATTTTCATTCCATATAAGGCATCGTTTTCTTTGATAAAGTCATATCTAAAGATCAGTTGATTTTCTAAGAAAATAGAATCTCCTGGGTCTAGGATACGTACTTTACGCATCATCTGACGAACCACAACTTCAAAGTGTTTATCATTAATTTTAACACCTTGTAGTCGGTAAACTTCTTGTATTTCATTTACCAAGTATTGCTGTACAGCAGATGGACCTTTGATATTCAATATATCTGATGGGGTAATCGAACCATCAGATAAGGGCATTCCTGCTTTTACAAAGTCATTTTCTTGAACTAAAATTTGGTTGGATAGTTTTACCAAGTATTTCTTGATGTCCCCAAATTTTGACTCAACAATGATCTCACGGTTCCCTCGTTTAATTTTTCCGAAAGAAACTACCCCGTCTATTTCAGATACGACAGCAGGATTAGAAGGATTTCGTGCTTCAAATAGTTCTGTTACTCGAGGTAAACCTCCTGTAATATCTCCTGATTTTGCCGATTTACGTGGGATCTTAACTAAGATCTTCCCTTCGTCAATCTGATCGCCTTCATTAACAATCAGGTGGGCACCTACCGGTAAATTGTACGAACGCAAGATATTTCCTTTCTTGTCTGCGATTGAAAGGGTAGGAATCAATTTTTTGTTTCTAGATTCAGAAATTACTTTTTCTTGGAATCCAGTTTGTTCATCAATTTCTACTTGATAGGTCACACCTTGTTCAATATTTTCAAAAACGATTTTTCCAGTAAATTCAGAAACGATAACCCCGTTGAATGGATCCCATTTACAAACGGTGGTACCTTTCTTAATTTTCGCACCATTTTTAATATGGAGTGAAGACCCGTAAGGAATATTGTTAGTACTTAATACGCTTTTGGTCTTAGCATCTAAAATTTTGATTTCAGAAGTCCTAGAGATTACAATTTCTGCATCTTCACCATCGGCATCTTTCCCTTTAACCGTTTTCAAGTCTTCGATTTCTGCAATTCCATCTAACTTGGCAACGAGTCTATTTTCCTCAGATATATTTCCGGCAACCCCACCTACGTGGAAAGTTCTCAAGGTTAACTGAGTTCCAGGCTCTCCTATGGATTGCGCAGCAATTACTCCTACAGCTTCCCCTCGTTGAACCATTTTACCCGTTGCTAGGTTCCTTCCATAACATTTAGCACAAATTCCGTACTGTGCAGCACAAGTAAGTGGTGAACGTACTTCTACAGCCTCAATAGGTGTCTGACTAATTTCTAGTACATGCTCATCTAACACTTCATTTCCTGCTGCAACAATAACCTCATTAGTTTTTGGGTCTACAATATCATGTAAGGTTACACGCCCTAGAATTCTTTCTCCTAAGGTTTCAACAATTTCTTCGTTCTTCTTGAGTGGTCTAACTTCTACCCCTCTCAATGTTCCACAATCTTCAATATTGACAATAACATCTTGGGAAACATCGTGTAAACGTCTTGTAAGATATCCAGCATCAGCCGTTTTAAGTGCCGTATCTGCAAGTCCTTTTCGAGCTCCGTGGGTTGAGATAAAGTACTCAAGAATCGAAAGTCCTTCTTTAAAATTGGAGAGGATTGGGTTTTCAATAATTTCACCACCACCAACATTGGACTTTTTGGGTTTGGCCATCAACCCTCGCATCCCGGTTAATTGTCGAATTTGCTCTTTAGATCCTCTAGCTCCAGAATCCAACATCATATATACTGAGTTGAATCCTTGTTGGTCTTCACTAATTCGCTTCATCGCCAATTCAGTTAGCTTAGCATTAGTGGAAGTCCAAACGTCAATTACCTGATTGTATCGTTCGTTATTGGTAATCAGTCCCATGTTATAGTTCCCCATAACACCATCAACTTGAGAGTTTGCCTCATCAATCATGGTCAATTTCTCTGGCGGAATAATGATGTCCCCCAAACTAAAGGATAGTCCACCTTTGAAGGCAAATCCATATCCCATCGCTTTGATTTTGTCTAAAAATTCTGCCGTCTCAGGTACACTAGTTACCTTGAGGATGTCACCAATAATTTCACGTAAATTCTTTTTCGTCAATACCATATTAAAAAAACCAGCAGCTTCAGGCACTACCTCGTTAAAGAGGACACGTCCTACAGTAGTATCGATGATACGAAACTCTAATTCATTGGCTTCGTTTAAGACCTTAGCCCTAATTTTGATCATGGCATTTAGGTCAACTCTTTTTTCATTATATGCTATATGAACTTCTTCTACAGAATAGAAAATCAAGCCTTCTCCCTTCACCTTTTCTTTAGGCGTAGATTTTCGTTCTTTGGTCATATAATAAAGACCTAGAACCATGTCTTGTGAAGGTACTGTAATAGGAGAACCATTCGCTGGGTTCAAAATACTGTGAGAAGCAAGCATCAAAAGTTGCGCTTCTAAAATAGCTTCCGGACCTAGAGGTAAGTGAACCGCCATTTGATCTCCATCGAAGTCTGCATTAAATGCCGTACATACAAGGGGGTGAAGCTGGATGGCCTTCCCTTCTATCAATTTTGGCTGAAATGCTTGTATTCCCAAGCGGTGAAGCGTGGGAGCCCTGTTTAATAATACAGGGTGTCCTTTTAAGACATTTTCTAAGATGTCCCAAACTACAGGCTCTTTACGATCAATAATTTTTTTAGCAGATTTTACCGTTTTAACAATACCTCGCTCAATAATTTTTCGAATGATGAAAGGCTTATATAATTCTGCAGCCATGTCTTTTGGCAGTCCGCACTCAAATAATTTTAATTCAGGTCCTACGACGATTACTGATCGTGCCGAATAGTCCACTCGTTTTCCTAACAGATTTTGGCGAAAACGACCTTGTTTTCCCTTTAAAGAATCGGAGAGTGATTTTAGAGGACGATTAGAGTCCGTTTTAACGGCAGAAGCTTTTCGCGTATTGTCAAACAAGGAATCCACAGATTCCTGTAACATACGTTTCTCGTTTCTAAGAATTACTTCTGGTGCTTTGATCTCAACCAATCGCTTTAATCGGTTGTTTCTTATGATTACACGACGATAAAGATCATTTAAATCCGAAGTGGCAAAACGACCCCCATCTAAAGGAACAAGCGGGCGCAATTCTGGTGGGATCACTGGAATTACTTTCATAACCATCCACTCAGGAAGGTTTTCTCCTCTTTCGTTAGCATCTCTGAAAGCTTCAACAACTTGAAGACGTTTTAATGCTTCTGTTTTTCTTTGTTTTGAGGTTTCATTGTTTGCCTTGTGTCGCAATTCATAAGATAGTGACTCAAGGTCAATACGTGAGAGTAATTCGATCAAACACTCCGCTCCCATTTTTGCAATGAATTTGTTTGGATCGTTATCCTCTAAATATTGATTTTCAACAGGAATTTGTTCCATTACATTCAGATATTCCTCTTCTGTAAGGAAATCCATGGGTTGTAAGGGTTCTCCTTCTTCGTTCTTGGCAATCCCTGCTTGGATAACTACATAGCGTTCGTAGTATATAATCATATCCAATTTCTTTGAAGGAAGTCCAAGGAGGTAACCTATCTTATTAGGAAGTGAACGGAAGTACCAGATATGTGCTACTGGGACGACCAAATTGATATGCCCTACACGATCACGACGTACTTTCTTTTCAGTAACTTCTACCCCACAACGGTCACAAACAATACCCTTGTAACGGATTCTTTTGTACTTTCCACAAGCACATTCATAGTCTTTCACAGGACCGAAGATTCGTTCACAGAAAAGACCGTCACGCTCGGGTTTGTGAGTACGATAGTTGATCGTTTCTGGTTTTAAAACCTCTCCACGAGAGTTCCCAAGAATAATTTCAGGAGAAGCTAATCCTATTGAGATTTTGTTGAATTTTTTTTGTGTAATAATTTCGTTATTTCTAGCCATGGCCAAGTGTCTTCTTTAAAATATTATTCTTCCAATCGAATGTCAAGTCCCAATCCTTTTAATTCATGCATTAATACATTAAAGGATTCTGGTAAACCAGGTTCGGGCAAGGTATCGCCTTTCACAATGGCTTCATAGGTTTTAGCTCTTCCTATGACATCATCGGATTTAACCGTCAAAATTTCCTGAAGGGTACTGGAAGCCCCATAAGCTTCTAGAGCCCATACTTCCATTTCTCCAAAACGCTGTCCTCCAAATTGTGCTTTTCCTCCCAGAGGCTGCTGCGTAATAAGGGAATAAGGTCCAATAGAACGGGAGTGCATCTTATCATCTACCATATGTCCTAATTTTAACATATAGATCACTCCTACCGTCGCTGGCTGATCGAAACGCTCACCAGTTCCTCCGTCATATAAATAAGTATGACCGTATTGGGGTACCTTGGCTTTATCTGTTAGAGCGTTGATCTCATCTATAGAAGCTCCATCAAAAATTGGTGTCGCGTACTTTTCACCTAAATTCTGACCTGCCCATCCTAATACGGTTTCATAAATCTGACCTATATTCATTCGAGAAGGTACTCCAAGTGGGTTTAATACAATATCTACAGGAGTTCCATCTTCGAGGAATGGCATTTCTTCTTCTCGGACAATACGGGCAACAATTCCCTTATTTCCGTGGCGTCCTGCCATTTTATCCCCAACTTTTAGTTTTCGCTTTTTAGCGATATAAACCTTAGCGAGCTTCTTAATCCCAGCCGGCAGTTCATCCCCCACGCTAATGGTAAATTTCTCGCGTCTTAAGGCACCCTGAAGATCGTTTTCTTTGATCTTATAGTTGTGGATCAAATCGGCGATCAACAGATTGGTTTCCTTTGAAGTAGTCCAAGTACTCTTGGCTAAGTGGGTGTAATCTTCAACATTAGAAAGGAGCTTTAATGTATATTTCTTCCCCTTGGGTAGAATCTCTTCTCCAAGGTCGTTAGTAATCCCTTGACAAGTTTTTCCGTTTACAATTGAAAAGAGCTTTTCAACTAAAATCCCTTTCAATTCGTCAAACTTAACATCATAAGCATCTTCTAATGCATCTAATTCTTGTTTGTCTTGATTACGTTTTCTCTTGTCTTTTACGGAACGAGTAAAGAGCTTTTTATCAATAACAACTCCACGAAGAGAAGGCGGTGCTTTTAATGAAGCATCTTTAACATCCCCTGCTTTATCTCCAAAAATGGCACGTAGAAGTTTTTCCTCTGGAGTGGGATCGGATTCTCCTTTGGGAGTGATTTTTCCAATCAAGATATCTCCTGGATTCACTTCTGCACCGATACGAATCATTCCGTTTTCGTCCAAATCTTTTGTGGCTTCCTCGCTTACGTTAGGGATATCATCAGTAAGTTCTTCTGTACCCAATTTTGTGTCTCTTACATCTAAAGAATATTCATCAATATGAATGGAGGTAAAGATGTCTTGACGAACTACTTTTTCAGAAATTACAATCGCATCCTCAAAATTATATCCCTTCCAAGGCATGAAGGCTACTTTCATGTTTCTTCCTAGAGCTAGCTCTCCTGCCTCGGTCGCATATCCTTGACAAAGTACTTGTCCCTTAGTCACCCGATCCCCTTTTTTAACGATCGGTTTTAAGTTGATACATGTTCCTTGATTGGTTTTTCTAAACTTAATTAAGTTATAAGATTTGGAGCTTCCGTCGAAGCTAATCAAATCTTGATTCTCTGTAAAGTCGTATTTGATTGAAATTTTTTCAGCATCAACATATTCTACCACTCCATCACTTTCTGCATTGATTAGAACTCGCGAGTCAGAGGCTACTTGTTTTTCAAGTCCCGTTCCAACAATAGGAGACTCAGGACGGAGTAAAGGAACTGCCTGACGCATCATGTTAGAACCCATCAAAGCGCGGTTGGCATCATCGTGCTCCAAGAAAGGAATTAAAGATGCAGAAATAGATGCGATCTGATTGGGAGCAACATCCGTATAATTGATCTGATCTGGACTCACTACTGGAAAATCGGCTTGATCTCTAGCAATGATTTTTTCATCCAAGATTTTACCCGTCTTGTCGAAATTGATATTCGCTTGAGCGATTAATTGATTTTCTTCCTCCTCAGCACTTAAGTAAATAGGGTCTTTAAGATTAATTTTACCGTCTTCAACTTTGCGATAAGGAGTCTCAATAAATCCTAGGTTGTTTACCTTGGCATAGACTCCAAGAGAGGAAATTAATCCAATATTAGGCCCTTCCGGAGTTTCAATAGGACACAAACGACCGTAGTGGGTATAGTGAACGTCACGAACCTCAAACCCAGCGCGCTCTCTTGAGAGCCCCCCAGGACCTAGAGCCGATAAACGTCTCTTGTGGGTAATCTCTGCCAGCGGATTGGTTTGATCCATGAACTGAGAAAGTTGGTTGGTTCCAAAAAAACTGTTGATGACTGATGAAAGCGTTTTTGCATTGATTAAGTCAATAGGAGTAAACACTTCATTATCACGAACATTCATACGCTCACGAATGGTTCGAGCCATACGTGCGAGTCCAACACCAAACTGAGAAGACAATTGTTCTCCAACTGTTCGTACCCTACGATTAGATAGGTGGTCAATGTCATCAATCTCAGCTTTAGAATTGATTAGTTCGATTAAGTATTTAACTATAGTTATGATGTCGAGTTTGGTTAAAACTTGTTTATCCATTCCAACATCTAAACTAAGTTTTTTGTTCATTCGATAACGTCCTACTTCTCCAAGGTTATAGCGCTGGTCAGAGAAAAATAGCTTGTCTATTATTCCCCTTGCAGTATCCTCATCTGGTGGTTCAGCGTTTCGAAGTTGACGATAAATATGTTCAACAGCTTCTTTTTCTGAGTTTGTAGGATCTTTTTGTAAGGTGTTGTAGATGATGGCATAGTCTGACATATGCGCATCCTTTTTGTGTAATAAAATATTTTTAACACCGGCTTCCAATATTTCCTCTAAGTGTTCTTTTTCTAGAACAGTGTCTCGATCAATGATGATTTCATTTCTCTCGATGGAAATTACTTCTCCTGTATCTTCGTCTACAAAGTCTTCGTGCCACGTTTTAAGTACGCGGGCAGCTAGTTTTCTTCCTAGTGCCTTCTTGATTCCTGTCTTTGAAACCTTAATTTCTTCAGCAAGATCAAATATTTCCAGAATATCACGATCGTGCTCAAAACCAATTGCCCTGAATAAGGTTGTTACAGGTAATTTTTTCTTACGGTCAATGTAGGCATACATCACACTGTTAATGTCTGTTGCAAATTCAATCCAAGAACCTTTGAATGGAATAACACGTGCCGAGTATAATTTAGTTCCGTTGGCGTGGAAGGATTGTCCAAAAAACACACCCGGTGAACGGTGTAATTGAGACACCACAATGCGCTCAGCCCCATTGATAACAAAGGTACCACTAGGGGTCATGTATGGGATGGTTCCCAAGAAAACGTCTTGTACGATGGTTTCAAAGTCTTCGTGTTCAAGATCATTACAATAAAGTTTGAGTCGTGCCTTTAAAGGAACTGAATAGGTCAACCCTCTTTCAATACACTCTTGTATTGAATAACGTGGTGGGTCAACAAAGTAGTCTAAAAATTCAAGTACAAATTGGTTTCTTGTATCCGAAATCGGAAAGTTTTCTTTAAACGTATTGAAGAGACCCTCTTCATTACGTTCGTCAGATTTTGTCTCTAGTTGGAAAAAATCTTGAAAAGATTTGATTTGAATATCCAAAAAATCTGGATAGTTAGGAGTGTGTTTTGCTCCTGCGAAATTGGTTCTTTGACTCTGTTTACTAGGCATCTAACTATTTTTTTTAAGATCGTATTACAAAAGGGGCGGACACTAAAAAGGGATAGGCCTTTGGAAAAAATCCAAAAGCCTAAACCTCTATTGGTATGTATTGAAACTATTTAAGTTCAACCTCGGCACCAGCTTCTTCTAATGATTTTTGAAGCGCTTCAGCTTCGTCTTTAGAGACTCCTTCTTTAAGAGGAGAGGGTGCACCATCAACTAATTCTTTAGCTTCTTTAAGCCCAAGACCAGTCAATTCTTTTACTAATTTTACTACTGCGAGTTTAGAACCACCAGCTGCTTTAAGGATTACGTCAAATTCTGACTTTTCCTCTCCTGCATCTGCAGCACCACCGCCACCAGCAGGTCCAGCAACTGCCACAGCTGCTGCTGCAGGCTCGATACCATACTCATCTTTTAAAATATCAGCCAACTCATTGACTTCTTTTACAGTCAAGTTGACTAGTTGTTCTGCGAATTCTTTTAAATCTGCCATGTTACTAATTTTTCTGTTATAAACTTTATTGTGTGTTCGAGTGCGTACTTTTTTGGGTCAGGAATTAACGTTCTGAAAGTGTTTTTAATATTCCAGAGAGTTTCCCACCTCCTGACTGAAGTGCTGAAACCACATTTTTGGTTGGTGATTGTAACAAGGTTATAATCTCTCCAATCAATTCCTCTTTAGATTTAATCGCTACTAGAGCGTCAAGTTGGTCATCACCTATGTAAACGGCTTCTTCAATAAAGGCGCCTTTTAAAATAGGTTTTTCCGACTTTTTTCTAAAGGTTTTAATCACCTTTGCAGGTGCATTTCCCGTTTCGGAAAACATCAACGAGGTATTCCCTTTCAGGATTCCCGTCAGCTCTCCAAAGTCATGGTCGGAAGCTTCCATAGCTTTGGCGAGTAATGTATTTTTAACCACTTGCAGTTTGATGTTTTCTTTAAAACAAGCCCGTCTTAGGTTACTTGTTTGAGTTGCATCTAAACCTGCAATATCTGCTAGATATAGTGTCTTTACACCAGCTAAAGCGTCTTTAAGGTTTTCTATTGCTTCTTGTTTTTCTTCTCTTGTCATTGCTTGAGTATAATGTGTTAACCAATTTTAGTGTCAATAGAAATTCCAGGACTCATTGTACTGGACATAGAAACACTTTTTACATAGGTCCCCTTTGAGGTAGATGGTTTTAACTTCATAATAGTTTTAAGCAACTCATCAGCGTTATCAAAAATCTTGTCCGCAGAAAAAGAAGCTTTTCCAATTGAAGCATGTACGATTCCTGTTTTGTCCACTTTAAAATCGATTTTACCGCCTTTAACATCAGCAACCGCTTTTTTAACGTCCATAGTAACCGTTCCTGTTTTAGGATTGGGCATCAAGCCTCTTGGACCTAATACACGGCCTAAAGGGCCTAATTTACCCATAACACTTGGCATGGTGACAATCACGTCAACATCCGTCCATCCATCTTTGATTTTTTGCAAATATTCATCAAGACCTACATGATCGGCACCTGCCTCTTTAGCATCTGCTTCTTTATCGGGGGTTACTAAAGCCAGAACACGAACGTTTTTTCCCGTCCCATGCGGCAGTGTAACCACACCACGAACCATTTGATTGGCTTTTTTTGGATCTACACCCAAACGAATTGCCAAGTCAACGCTTGCATCAAATTTTGTATTGGTAATTTCTTTTACCAAAGAGGAAGCTTCTTCTAGGGAATAGATTTTTTTAGGATCTACTTTGTCCCGAGCTTCTTTTTGCTTTTTACTTAATTTAGCCATTGCTTTCTATTAAAAAATTAAAAGGGAGCTTCTCCTGAGATTTGAAAACCCATTGAACGTGCCGTACCGGCTACCATCTTCATAGCAGACTCTACGGTAAATGCATTCAAATCGGGCATTTTATCCTCAGCGATGAGCTTAACCTGATCCCAAGTGACTGTAGCCACTTTGTTTCGGTTAGGTTCTCCAGAACCTTTTTTAGCTTTGGCTGCTTCCATCAGTTGTACGGCCGCTGGCGGAGTCTTGATGACAAACTCAAAGGATTTGTCAACGTAAACAGTAATCGCAACCGGTAATACTTTACCGGGTTTATCTTGAGTCCTAGCATTAAATTGCTTACAAAACTCCATGATATTGACTCCTGCAGATCCGAGCGCGGGTCCAACCGGTGGCGATGGATTCGCAGCACCTCCCCGAACTTGTAGTTTTAAAACTTTACTTACTTCTTTTGCCATTATCTAGTTTATTTTAAGAGGATGTAGTTATGGAAGCGGCTACATCGTTCTTAATTATTGTAACATTTATAATTTTTCAACTTGCATATAACTCAGCTCCAAGGGGGTTTTTCTTCCGAAAATTTTAACCATTACTTCGAGCTTGCGCTTTTCTTCATTTACTTTCTCTATTGCCCCGGTGAATCCGTTAAATGGGCCATCGATTACTTTTACATTTTCCCCTACCGTAAAAGGAATGGAAATATGTTCTGTGGTCAAGGCTAACTCATCTACTTTTCCAAGCATACGATTCACTTCTGCTTCTCGCATGGGAATGGGTTCGCCGCCTTTGGTTTCTCCTAAAAATCCAATAACATTGGTGACCGACTTAATAATATGGGGTAATTCCCCAGAAAGGTTTGCTTTCAACATGATATAGCCAGGAAAGTAAACGCGTTCTTTATTGATTTTTTTTCCGTTTCGGATTTGAATTACCTTTTCTGTAGGCACCAAGATGTCTTCAACCAAGTGTTCGTATCCGAAACGAGAAATCTCCGACATGATATAGTCTTTGATTTTTGCTTCTTGCCCGCTTACTGCACGAACAACATACCATTTTTTATCACTTGTTGCTGTTGCCATTTTATCCGATCAGATTAAAGTAAAATTTTATGATTTTCGAGAGCACAGTATCCGCGCCCCAAATTGCTAAAGAGAATAACACAGAAAATACCAGCACTATGACTACTAAACGTTGTAGCTCGGAGCGTTCAGTCCACGAGACATTATTTTTTAATTCCTCAAAAGAGTCTTTGATATAGTCGATCATTGCTACCATTACTTATTTTATTTTCAGCACGGGTTGAGAGGCTCGAACTCCCGACACCTGGTTTTGGAGACCAGTGCTCTACCAACTGAGCTAAACCCGTTTTTATTTGACACAAAAGGCATCCGCTGAATGCGGACACCTTCAATGCCATTTTAAAAACATTTTTACCTAGTCTAGGATTTCAGTTACTTGACCTGCCCCAACTGTTCTTCCTCCTTCACGAATTGCGAAACGAAGACCAGTGCTCAAGGCTACAGGTTGGATAAGATCAACATGAATAGTCAAATTATCTCCTGGCATTACCATTTCTACTCCATCAGGAAGTGAAATATTACCCGTTACATCTGTAGTACGAACATAAAATTGAGGTCTGTAATTGTTGTGGAAGGGTGTATGACGTCCACCTTCTTCTTTTTTCAAGATATATACCTCTGCCTTAAATTTAGCGTGGGGAGTTACAGATCCGGTCTTACAAAGAACCATTCCTCTTTTGATATCTGTTTTTTCAATACCTCTTAAAAGAATACCCACGTTATCTCCAGCTTCACCGCGGTCTAAGATTTTACGGAACATCTCTACCCCTGTGATTGTTGACTTCATTTTTTCAGCACCCATTCCGATGATATCAATTTCATCTCCTGTATTAGCAACTCCAGTTTCGATACGTCCTGTAGCAACCGTTCCACGACCAGTAATTGAGAATACGTCTTCAACAGGCATTAAGAAATCTTTGTCAACATCTCGCTTGGGAAGTTCAATCCAAGTATCCACTTCTTCCATTAATTTAAGAACAGTGTCAACCCATTTTTGCTCACCGTTAAGCGCTCCTAATGCTGAGCCTAAGATTACTGGAGTGTTGTCTCCGTCATAATCGTAGAAAGAAAGTAACTCACGTACTTCCATTTCAACTAATTCTAGTAATTCTTCGTCATCAACCATGTCTGCTTTGTTCAAAAACACAACGATACGGGGTACTCCTACCTGGCGTCCTAGAAGGATGTGCTCTCTTGTTTGTGGCATAGGACCATCAGTTGCAGCAACAACAAGTATAGCTCCGTCCATTTGAGCAGCACCAGTAACCATATTCTTTACATAGTCGGCGTGACCTGGACAGTCAACATGTGCATAGTGACGATTATTTGTTTGGTATTCTACGTGTGATGTGTTGATCGTAATTCCACGCTCCTTTTCTTCGGGCGCATTATCGATTTGATCAAAGCTTTTCGCTTCAGAAAAACCTGCATCTGCTAGCACTTTAGTGATTGCTGCAGTAAGCGTTGTTTTACCGTGATCTACGTGACCAATGGTTCCAATGTTTAAGTGGGGTTTCGACCGGTCAAATGTTTCTTTAGCCATAATTATTGTTGTTTCAATGTTATTTTTAGGAGCGCAAATTTATTAATTTTTTTCATTTTCTAGTTTGTTTTCTGGTTTTTTTTGATGTTCTTTTCGCTTTTTTTTCTGAATCTTGACCCATTACCAAGAATCCTCCCATCAAGCGAAAAAAAGAACTCCCCAAAATATTCTTTAATTGGCCTTTATAAATCTTGGATTTTCAACTCTTTATGGAGTGATTTTTGTTATTTTGCTAGAAAACCTAAACCCCCTGTAAATATCATTCAAATGATGCAATTGGGAATTGTTATTCCTTGTTACAATGAATCTAAAAGATTGAGTCAATCCAGCTTTGGTGGTTTCTTAAATGAGAGGACTGAAGTTGACTTGTGTTTCGTTAATGATGGATCAACTGATACTACCCTAGAAGTTTTGACTGCCCTGCGAGACAAATTCCCGAGACAAATTCAACTAATCAATCTTGATTCCAATGCAGGTAAAGCTAATGCTGTTCGAAGCGGTGTTCACCATCTTTTGCTAAAAAACAAATACGACCGTATCGCTTTTCTTGATGCAGATTTATCTACTTCTCTAGAAAGTTGTTGGGTTTTGGCTAAAAAAATTAATACAAGTACAAAGTTTGTTTTTGGTTCCCGAATTAAAAAAATAGACAATCGAATTGATCGCCGTTGGTATCGTTTTTTGGTGGGACGGGTAATAGCTACTTTTATTTCTCAGATGCTACAACTCTCTGTTTATGATACTCAATGCGGATGTAAAGTCTTTAAACCCGAAATCGCATCGCTTGCATTTAAGGAACCTTTTTTATCGCGATGGCTTTTTGACGTAGAAGTTTTTTATCGCCTAAAAAACCGTTACGGTACTGAACAACTTCAAGAATTTTCAAAAGAAATCCCACTTGATAGCTGGGTGGATAAGGGAGATTCTAAAATCAGTCTCAGCTATAGTTTTTGGGTATGGATCGATTTATTAACCCTTTATCGCTTTTATAAATGAGTTTTTTTTCTGCACTTCTTGACAGGAAACAAGGAACAGGTTTGATCTTTTGGGGACTCGTTACCCTTCGAGCTGTATTCAATTACAGCCTTCCGCTGATGGATAAGACAGAGGCACGTTATGCTGAAATAGCCAGAATTATGGCTGAAACTGGAAACTGGGTGGTGCCACAGATTGATTATACCATTCCCTTTTGGGCGAAACCACCACTTTCAACTTGGGCAAGTGCCCTTAGTATTTCTCTCTTTGGTACTCATGAGTTTTTTGTCCGGCTCCCTTATTTACTCTTAGCTGTTGTGATGGGTTTATTCATTAGTCGCTATAAGAAAAATCAAGCGTACTATCTCCCAGGCGTCCTACTCTTATGTCTACCAGAATTTTATCTGCATGCTGGAGTGGTTTCCACCGATCTGTTTTTGAGTTTCTCATTAGCCTTTATGATGTTGAGTTTTTGGGAGTCCATACATAAAGTAAGGAAAACAGCTTGGGGTTATTTGTTTTTTATAGGGTTGGGATTAGGCTTATTGGCAAAGGGGCCCATCGTCGTCGTCTTAAGTATCCCTCCTATTGGCCTTTGGTGTTTGATGAGCCAAAACTTAAAAAAAGCCTATCAGACAGCACCTTGGCTATTAGGAATTGGTATAGCAGCTTGCATATCGGTACCTTGGTACCTGCTTGCAGAGTGGAAATCTCCTGGATTTATCGATTACTTTATTGTGGGAGAACACTTTGAACGCTTTTTTAATTCAGATTGGTCCGGAGATAAATATGGCTTTCCAAAGCAACAACCCTTAGGGATTATTTGGTTGTTTTTTCTAGCTGCTATTCTCCCTTGGTCTTTTCTATTGATCAATCTACTCATTAAGAAATGGAGAAAAATTAAACAGGATACTTGGGCGCTTTTTTTACTGTTATGGATGTTGTGGACCCCCTTTTTCTTTACTACTTCCAAAAGTTTAATTCATCCGTATATTTTACCCTCAATGATCCCTCTTTGTCTATTTATTATAACTTTTTGGGATGAAGTTAAAAATAAAAAAACCTATTTAGGAATAGGATTAGGTATTCCAATTGTACTTTTTATCATTCTGCTTTCAGGTTCGGCTAAATCACTTTATGAAAATAATACAGACAAGTATCTTGTAGAATCTATAGATACGGAACTCCCCCTTTATGCCTTAAAACAAAAAACGTATTCGAGTCAGTTTTACAGCAGGGGTAAAATTGAAATTATAGATCAACAAACATTGGAGAAGTATATTTTTAAAAGAGACACATTTAATATTCTTATTTCCCACCACTATTGGAAAAACTTGCCTGAGGAATTAAAAAGTGTATTAAAAAGTAGTTCCAAACATAAAAAAACGGGACTTTATAACTTTAGCAAGTAAGTGCAGTTTTAGAATTTGAAAAGCTGGGTGAGCAGTTTAATTAAAAGAGAGCCAATGACGAGATTTGAACTCGTGACCTCTTCCTTACCAAGGAAACGCTCTACCCCTGAGCTACATCGGCGAAAAAAAAAGAGAGCGAGAGACCGGGTTCGAACCGGCGACATTCAGCTTGGAAGGCTGACGCTCTACCAACTGAGCTACTCTCGCATTTTGCTGATTAAACAGCGTTGGTAATGGATCTGTAAATATAAAACTTTTTACAAAACCCAAATGGTGGGGAGAGCAGGATTCGAACCTGCGAAGTTAAAAAACAACAGATTTACAGTCTGTCCTCGTTGGCCGCTTGAGTATCTCCCCTAATTTCAATGAACATTCAAACGATTTTCTAAAGTAACGATGAGCGGTACCTGAGAAAATTCTGATACGTTTGATCAATTCTACTAAATTAAAGAGCCGATGGAGGGACTCGAACCCACGACCTGCTGATTACAAATCAGCTGCTCTAGCCAGCTGAGCTACATCGGCCTTTAGGATTCTGCGGTTTGCAAAATCGTCTGCAAATTAAGTGCTAATTTTTATGCTATCAAAAGAAAAAAATGAAATTTTTAAGAGATTCTTATTTTTTCCTTTCGACGTTTTAATATCCGCTCAGCGCTTTCCGCTGCGGTATTAATGGATTCTTCAAAAGTTTTTGAAATTTTCTTTACTATGATGTCATCTCCGGGTATACCGATTTTGAGTTCAGCCCATTTATTTATCCCATCGGAACTGTTTTCTACTTTAGTAAAAACAAAAACCTCTGAGATCTGATTGTGGAACAAGGATAGTTTTTCAATTCGTTTTTCTGCAAAGGCTTTTAACTTCGCATCAGCTTTGTAATTAACGGCTCGGAAATGCATAGTAGTCATAAGATTTGTTTTTAATTGTTATTCTGTTCTCTTGGGTGTGCCTTTTTGTAAACCTCTTGGATCTTAGACATACTGCTATGCGTGTAGAGTTGTGTAGCAGCAATGCTGCTGTGGCCTAAAAGATCCTTAATCGCGTTTAAATCAGCGCCTTGGTCTAGTAAATGGGTGGCAAAACTGTGGCGTAAAACATGAGGACTACGCTTTGTTTTAGTGGACACCTTACTAAGATAACTTTTTACTACTTTATAAACAAATGATGCGGAGAGCTTTTTCCCTTTCTCATTTACAAAAAGTCTTTGCTCTGCTCTGGCAATCTTCATTTCATCTTGAACTTTTATAAGTTCCTTTAGCTGTTTAGTTATTTCTGGGAGCAAAGGGAGTAATCGTTCTTTGTTCCGTTTTCCTAAAACTTTCATCAGCCCTTTTGAAAAATCTAGGTCTTGGGTCTTAAGATCTAGTAGTTCGCTCTTGCGAATTCCTGTGAAGTAAAATAGTTGAATTAGCGTACGTTCTATAAATCCAATATAAGTGTCAGGGAAAAAATCAGCTTCAAAGAGTACTTTGATTTCCTCTTGCGAAAAGGGTAACGCCACTTTAGTTGCGGTCTTTAAAGCTCTGTGCTCTTTTAGAGGGGAAACATCTATAGTACCAATTCGTAATAAGAACTTAAAATAGGATTGTAAAGCAGAAATTTTTCTGTTTACCGTCCGTGGACTATTTCCAGACTCAATTAATGCTACAATCCAAGCTCTTATCTCTCCATAAGAAACGGTTTCTAAGGCGCTTTTAGCATCTTGATTTAAAATAAAATATTCAAAGGTTTCTAGGTTTGCTTTATAAGCTTTAATCGTGTGGGAAGAGCTTTTCTTTTCAAGAGAGATGTAATCGATAAAGGCGGCTATGGACATAAAAAAAACGTTACCCCATAAAGTTAAAAAACTTCCTCAAGATAACGTTGTAATGATAGGTGTAAAAACTTAGATGTTTTCACTATCGCGCAAATGTTGAATGTATTGCGCTTTTTGAATTTTTTGGCGGTTCTTCACTGAAGGCTTGACAAATTGCTTGCGAGCACGCAGTTGGCGCATCGCTCCCGTTTTATCAAATTTTCTTTTAAAACGCTTTAATGCGCGGTCGATATTCTCTCCGTCTTTAATGGGAATGATTAACATAATATGGCACCTCCTTTCATAATGGATGCAAATATAGATAAAAGAATGAGTTCTGAGCTTGAATTTTAAATTTTAAACAGCTATTGGTCTAAAATCTTTCTGGCGATTACAACTTTTTGGATTTCGCTAGTCCCTTCCCCTATCGTACATAGCTTTGAGTCTCTAAAAAATTTTTCTACAGGGAAATCTTTGGTAAAACCGTAACCTCCGTGAATCTGAACCGCTTCGTTTGCTGTTTTTACACAAACTTCAGAGGCAAAAAGTTTTGCCATTGCTCCGGCTTTTGTAACGTTTAGATTTTGATTTTTAATTTCTGAAGCCTTCTGAGTGAGAAGTGAAGCTGCTTCTATTTCAGTAGCCATATCAGCAAGTTTGAAAGAAATTCCTTGGAAACTACTGATGGATTTTCCAAATTGTTTACGCTCTTTGGAATAATTAAGTGCGGCATTGTAAGCTCCTTTTGCTACACCTAATGAAAGAGCAGCAATAGAAATCCTTCCCCCATCCAAAATTTTCATGGATTGAATGAAACCATCCCCTTCAGGACCTAAGCGATTTTCATCGGGTATAACACAATCTTCAAAAACCATTTCAGCAGTCTCTGAAGCACGCATCCCTAGCTTGTTTTCTTTTTTACCTGCATAAAATCCTGGGGTTCCGCGTTCTACAACAAAGGCGCTCATCCCATGATTATCTCCCTTTTCTCCAGTTCGCGCGATCACCACAGCAATATCTCCAGATATTCCGTGTGTGATGAAATTTTTTGTCCCATTTAATACCCATTGATCTCCTTTTTTCTTAGCTGTGGTAGACATCCCTTTGGCATCGGAACCTGTGTTATGTTCTGTGAGTCCCCAAGCACCTATTGCGCTCCCCTCACAAAGTCTAGGGAGCCATTTCATTCGTTGGCTTTCATTTCCAAAAGAGTAGATGTGATTTACACAAAGTGAATTGTGAGCAGCAATGGACAATCCAATAGATGGATCGACAATAGATATGGTTTCTATAAGCGTTACATATTCATGATACCCCATACCAGAACCTCCATAAGTTTCTGGAATTAACATCCCCGTAAATCCAAGTGCACCAGCTTTTTCAAATAGTTCCACTGGAAAATACTGTGCTTCATCCCAATCCATTACGTTAGGCTTAATGAATTGAGCGGCAAAGTCTCTTGCGGCTTCATATACCATTCGCTGGGTTTCGGTTGTTTTTATTTCAGGACGTAATTCGAAATCAATCATAAACAAATTTTAATACAAATATAGTTTTATTCTTTTGTGTTTGTTTGGGGAATTTACAAAAAGTTCAGACAAAATTTCTATGTTGATATTATGATTTTGACTTCGATATCCAATTATTTTTCTTGCTTCTTCCTCGTTTAAATAAGGGGTTTTTATGAGTTCTTCTAAGCTGACTCTATTGAGCGATTTTTTTGTGATTCTTGGCGGGGTTTGAATTTCAAAACGATTCGTCAGTCTCTGAACGACAAGACTGTCCAAGCCGTAAACTTCGTATAACTGATTTAAAGAGGCAAATCACGATAAATACTTCCGGTACTTTATTATGCGTTCTGAAAGAACAGCACCTATTCCATAAACTTGGACAAAATCTTGAGCTACTGCACTGTTCACATCTAACTTTTTTTTTGCAATACGTTCTCTTTTTTCAGGGGGCGTCTCTTTATAAAACCGAAATTGAGGACTGAGAACAGCTAGAGGACTGTCCGAAATTTTTGTGATTTCTTGAAATGCAGCTGCAGAGTTTACAAACTTATTTTCAGAGCGATAAGCTTGAAGATTTTCAAATGCTTCTGGTGGAATGCCTAGGGTGTAGGATTTGTAATCAGTTAAAAATTTGGATTCAGCTTATAATTTTGAGAACTCCCAAAGGGAT
>Ga0315330_10000494_pt1 | contig 24513 bp, 6 predicted proteins | sample M140m34915metaG_FD_203453 | JGI IMG/M metagenome (GOLD analysis project Ga0315330, IMG submission 203453) | Ammonia-oxidizing marine archaeal communities from Monterey Bay, California, United States - M1 40m 34915 | ecosystem: Environmental > Aquatic > Marine > Intertidal zone | place: USA...
AATTTCTTGTATGCTTTACATTGCAATGTAAAATTGGTAGGACTCGAATTGTTTTGCGAATCAAAAGTATCTTTAACTACGTCGAAATACTTTATGAACTCGCTGTGTGAATAGGTTTCATAGAAATCGTCTTCATTAGACCGGTCTGGGTTAGCTGCACCGGTCAGAGTCAAAAATTGCTCGTTGCAAGTGTAGAATGGATCTGATCCACCAACCTTGTTGATATAGTGATCCATATGATCGCTAATTCTAAACTCTGGTATTACTGAGTAGTTCTTTGCCACCAGTCTCGATTGATGACACCACTCGCTGTAATTAGAAAAATTAAATGGGTCTCTGCTTGCATCTTCCGGAACTCTAAAGTATTGAACTCCGTGCAGGTAGTGATCCAAGTCTTCATTCTTAGAATATATTTTATGTATTTTGTTTTCAGAGTTTGGGGCAGTCTTAATCTTAAAGTTATAATGACCTAGTTCGTGAGAGGCAGGATTAACATATGAACGTCCTGGAGCCTGAATTCTGTAGTCTTCATATTTATTAAACCATGCAAAACTCACGTTCGAATGAGAAGACTTTGGAGAGAACAATTTACCGCTCTGCAAACTCACAATGTTTGTATTGTCCAATCCCTTCGTTTTATTGCTTGCAGTAACTGTCATGGTGTCAACGGCAGACTCTGGTTGGAGCGTTTTTTCAAACCTTTCAAACAAACTCACCTTTCTTTGTACTAAACTACCTGTGTAGATGTTTAAAAACACCATACCCCACTCACCGGCATGGGATGCGGTCATGTCTGTTGGTGCTATGAACCGAACTTCCTGATCTGGACCTAGTGATGAAGTCAGTAGAATTTCTACTTTCTTCCACCCATTCTCACTTGAGTAGTACGGGATGTCACCTACAGGCGCTTTCCATACCGTTTTAAATTCATTGGATGTGTTACCACGAGCTTGAACATAAAAAGGAAATCTTGCTTTGTGCAATCCGAACTTATCAACAGCCCCAGTATTGGGTCCAGTGCTTGTATTGATCCCCGTTTTGAGATGAAAATTTATGAGCAAAGGTTTATCGCCCAAAATAGACCCAGTTGTTTGAAGGTATCTGTAATACGTGTAGGTGCTTGATCCCGGCAATTCACTTTCGTACGTACTGGATCCACTCGTAACATCTAGCGCTGTGCCCACCAAACCAAGAATTGTTGTATTAGTATTGCTATCACCTTGATTATAAACTCTTGGTCCAGTGACGGATCCGTCACCGGTATCACTTATCTCTCCGACGTTGTTGACCAACCCAGGAGGTACCTCATTTACGCCAGCAGACCCAGTAGAGTCTTGGGTCAAGGTCTGCTTGAGTTGAGTGTTTGGTACATATATTTTATATGTATTTGTGTTTGTTTGGGCCATCTGGGTGACAGTCTGAGTGGTTCCTTTGACGAGACCGTACTGCAAATTTACTGCAGATGGGTTCGCTTCTGCTGCCCAACTGACAGCGTTTCTAAACTCGTAATATTCTATCTTTGGCAGACTAGATGTTCCCTGAAGTGGGAACGGTCTTGCATAAAGAGCACTAGCACTTGGATGATTCTTGTTATTGTGAAATACAGCATAGTCCGCAAACAACTCACCCTGACCTGAAGATCCCAATGCATCAGTAGTCTTATTTATAGCGGTAGTTTTAAAGTTCTGTGTGCCGTCCAATGGCCATACTGACAATTGAGGTATGGTATTGCCTTGAGAATTCTTCGTGTTATCTAATACTCTTTCAGACTGTTCTTTTTTCCAAAAATCATCTGAACGATACTGTGTTCTCTCACGAGTCTTTTCCAAATACATATTTCTCTCTTTGGGAAATATATCAAAAGAGTATATTATTTGAGAATCAGAATTAACGTTCAATGCATCATTGTAGGATTCTACCACACTCAAATCTGTCCCTTGCCCTTCGGTAAGTCCAGACTCCAGAGAGTTGCGACTAGGATTTATTCCCAAGACCTTGGACAGGTTGTCGTTTGCAAAAAATGAATAATTGTTAGAAAACCCTTTCTTTTCTCGATAGAGGAACGGAATCCGAAGGGCTGGTCCAAAAGGATTAACCCGAATTTCTCGAAACGTAGTTACACCGATGATCTCAAATGGGTGCCTGTTAGACGAAACTGGTGGATCCGTAAACCTATACTTCTCATCCGATACTGACCTGTCGGAGGGTTGAGAAATCCTTGTGTTTATGTTGTCAGGCCACGAATAAAATCCACCAGAAAAGTTCTTGACGGTTGGGCGCTCTAATCCAGATCTAAAATCTGTCCGTGATATGATGGGTGGGGCATATATGCTATGCTTTCTAAGATATCTACCCATCTGTGTCTCGCCAGTTCGAATCTGTTTCCAACTTGGCCAACCGTACGGACCTTGTCTGTGAAGAATTGTTCCTGAAATAAACGCATTCGCATGTGCGTGAGCGGTAATATTGGAGGAGGCAGTTAAATGATCCTGCACATTAGTGCCTGGAATGTTGATGCCTACAAAACTTAGACTATATAACTCCTGCGCTCTCATTGGCAAGATGCGGCCATGGGCGCCATTGCTTCCACTCAAGAACTCATAAGTATTTTCATACCTCAAAGACCCTGTCGTTGCGCCAGCAGCGGCATTCGTGAAAGAATGTAAATGCCCACCAATCTCTGCAGAATCCAACCCCTCTCTCAAGCTTGCAGTTATCCACGCATACTGATAGTCATTTTGTGGAATTGGATGCTGAACAAAAACATTGTCCATATTTCTGTCGATGTCCCCGCTGTACGAGGACGAATTCATTGCCCTTCTGTATCTCGGGTTTGCGTTGATCTTATGGTCGGTAACCAAACTATTGGAGTCTGTACTACCGGTTTGCGGAATACTGTCTAGATAATTTCTAGGTCCACGTACGGATAAGTTCCTGTAGTTTATAGAGTTGTAAACTGAATATTGGTTTGTCTCTCTATCGATGCTGTGACCGCCTAGACTATCCCCTGCCACCTCTGTGCCGCCGAGGGCAGCAAAACGTGATTTAAAGACTGTCTTTCTTGGTGGTCTCGGAAACTTTGTAAACTCCTGTAGTCCAGGAATGGCAGAATTTGATGATGTCATCTGCTCCAGATTATCTACCAAAAAGTCCTTTCTTTGGTCCTCTGAAGTGTACTGCACAATATCATACTGGTGTCTATAATTACCAAGCGAAAGACTAGATGTTGTTGTGTGCAAGTTCTTTATATTTACTGGGCGTTTGGCGAGAGGATCTCGCAACACCTGCGCTGTTTGTATGTCATGATCAATCACCGGCAGGTTGCTGCTATCCAATCCTGACGCATTAGGTGGTAAAACATACAACTTTGAACCTTCTGCCAACAATTTGAATGCTTCTACTCGTTGAAGACCGTCTTTCTTACTTCCTATGTTGCCCAACAAAGACCCAGAAAGATCTTGATGTCTGTGTGCGTTACCGCCGACCCATTTTTCTGTAAATGGAGATTGTAAAGTTATCTCACGGTCATCACCATACTCATCTGAATGGAGATTCGCAATCTCCACACCCTTCTTAAACCCACTAAAAACCTCTGCATGGTATCCATGTGCGGCGTCCAGAGAACTACTGTACAGCGTAAAAGGTGCGACATCATTAATGTCTCGATCTCTGTGTGAGAATGCGATATCAGCGGGTGCGTGAAATTTTCTTTTATCTCCTGGTCTGCCTACAACATCATTACAAGAATCAGTAAAAAGTTCCGATCCTGTTACAGAGATGTGAGACAATCCATGAGCAGTTGATACGCCTGTGAAGAACCTCTTTTTCTTATTTCCGAATGTGTTGTCACCGCCCTTGGCGTGGCGCTGGTCCTCTACTGATAGTCTATACGGTCGAGACAGTCTTCTGGTTGCGTAAGTCGACCCCGACACAGAGGTATTTATCACTCTTCTTAGTACTTCTCTGTCTGGATCTACCTCAACCGTACCGGAGACCAATATATCTGTACTTCGTTGGGCCCTATCTTTTGTCCACAAGCAATTTGTATTGTTCTTATTATTCAGCGGGGCGTGTCCGTGCTGCCAATCATATGTGAGTTCGTTAATGCCCCGAATCTGACCGACAGGTTCCGAGGATTTCATCTCTAGTGTTGGGAATTTATTAAAATACTTACTTCTTTCCAGAACATGACTTTGAATGACGTTTCGAATATCGTCAGATGCATCAACGGATGCCGGGACCAGTTGATCTATCATGACAGAAAGGGAACTATCCAACCACTTGTAATACTCAACGAATCTTTCTATGTCTGGATCGTTCTGTACCCTAGAGAAGAAAATTTGTCTAAGCTTTTCTAGACCCTTGTAGTTTTGCCGATACCTTTCTACTGGTGCACCTATCAGATTGCTGAACTCATTGATCCCTGCGAAGAATGACAGCATTTCATCAGATATAACATCGTACATGCTTTTTTCAAAAGAAAAGTAATAATTTGTTGGTCTAGTTTCACGAGTGAAAGTTTCATCATCATTTTTAAGAATCCTAATCATATCAGAAGACCTGACACTTTCGAACTCATCCATTCTAGCAGATGATTCATACTGAACATCTACACTCGATGTTGTTGAGGACTCAAAATGTATTCCCTTGCCCGGATGAATCCTTCCGACTATCTCGGAAATTTTACCGTGCTTTTGAGAGGAATCAAGGGATCCTGATGAGACATCTGTTATGTACATCTCCCCGTCTGCGTTTGACCCTGTTAGGTTTGAGAAATTCCAATTGATTGCCAAAAGATCTATTTTTGGTATTTGCACATTACCAACATCAACAAGAGAAAACATTCTTCTTGATGGGGTATCTACTCCATAACTATCTACCGAAAATGCATGAGCATTAATCTCATCGTTGCTCAGGGAAGTTTTCCAGTGTCTAAAATTAGTAATTTGGACATCTGTAGAATCAAGTAATACTCCAGTAAAGTCTTGTCTATTTGCGCCAATATAAAATCTTTTTGACGTCTCTGCGAATTTTAGCGCTTTTGTTGAATTTAGTGATTTAGTGATATAAAAAGAATCTGCAATCTGATCAGAAACTACACTAACACCATATAATCCTATCTTCAAACTGGCAGCACTTCCTGTGACTGAGTTTGCTTCTGGGAACTCCGGGAACATACTCACTGCAAGATTCCACCTTTCTCCCTCATACAGATCTTCAAAATACCCAGTCTCCAGAGGTTCAAACAAATCGTTTCTACTCTTGAGAACAAACTTTGCAGTCCTGGAGTGTAACTTCTCCTTTACTGCAAATAGTTGAAAATTGGCGTGATCATCCGCACTTCTCCGAAAGGTTGTCAAAGTGCCTGCCTGTGCAGGAGCAGTCTGTCTTACAGAATAGCACCCGAACAAACTCGAACTCAACGGGGTGGCATAAAAGAACGGGTGCGTAATTGAATATCTAGTGGGAAAGTGTACCTGTGCCTCTGATGTGAATCCTATGTTCGCAGCATCTGTTGAATCAAGTAATCCGTCCGACCCGGTTACATACCCTCGACAATCAACATCACGAACAATACTGCCATCCAACCCTTCAACATATTGGAATATAGACGCATCCTTGTTAGCATTGTTGTTGAAGTTTGCATACCTATTTTTTACAGGGGTTGGCGTGTAACTCGTCTCAATAGGATATTCCGTATCGGTGGCGTATAACTTTATCTTAATGAGTTCATTATCAACACCGTGACATCTAAATAAATTCCTAAACGCCTTCTCAGTACCCTTTGCCTTATATATTGCCTGCAGGTTGTTGTGAATATTGTTATATATGTAGTTTTTAATATCGTGAAGATTTTCTCTAAAGTGCTCATCTTCATTTCTATTAAAAAAGACATTAATGTTAGAGGTGTCCAAGAATATGTCTGGAGTGACCAGACCCATAGATTCCAACTTAACCTTGTTGAATGGATAAGGTTTGTCGTCAAAACTTTTAAGTTTGATTTTATTGATCTCAGTCAGTTCTCTTATTTGCAACTTGAGACTGTCAAAATAACTGGCCATGATCTGGGTTATCTTCTTCAGATCGCCATCATCGCCGTCCTCATCAACAATCCAATCTGGTATCGAATAATACAGTGATGAGTTGTTTTCAAGATCGTACGCATACCCCTCTTCCAAATACTTGTCTCGAAAAGATCTAACATCTGGGTGGTTTTTATATAATATTGGATCCTTATATTCTTTAAATGACGCCCCTGACTCCACAATTGCCGAGGTCGTACTTCTTGCGTTGGAATTGTACCCTACCCACAGACCGTTGGATACACGACCAGAATAGTCCAATACAGTGCTGTCTACAGATGAAACTCCAGTTATACCCTCATTAAACTTGTAGTACACTCCAAGCGGACTGTTGTTTGGGTCTGTGTTCGATCCTGCACCGACATTGGTCATCCAAAACCGGCCGACTTGCCTGGAGTTTCGGGCAACTTTCCAAAACCTAAACTCGTCCAAGGACCCCGATAGCTTACCGTATCCTCGTCCAGGGTATTGAAGTCTTTGCACTTCACCTTTTATGCCAGAGTTCGTTATAATCGCAGCGCCGTTGGTGAGAGTGCCGTTGTACCCGCTGACATAATCCTTAATTCCGCCTGTGCCTGCTGCATCATCGGCATCACCCATCTTGAACCAAGAAACGATATTAGAATAGGCACTAAAAGTGGTCATCTCTAGAATCTTACCAGCGTTATAAAGTTCAGTTACTTCACCAGAAGATAACTCCTTGTCAAAAATAACAACATCTGCCATCCTGTCCTCAAACACTCTCGCAGCGGTTGAGTTAGCAGCGCCGTCTTGGGTTGCGCCAATAATCAGAGGCGTGGTAGTGTTGCGCATGTTGTCATATCCACTACCACCAGTGCTGGTTTCGGTTTTTGCGGCTGCAGTAACAGATGCATCTGTGTATAGGTTTATGCCCGATGCGTTGCCAGATCCATCGTAAGTTGCCACAACGTGGTGCCATGTGTTATTTGTCAGTGAAGTAGCGCTCGCCTGAGCACGAATGGCATCACCAGATGTGCTCTTGCTAGTATCGTACAAGAACAACTGGACTTTACCAGTCTGTTGCTTGAATAGGTATTCTGTAGCAGTGGAGGCAGTGAAATCAACCTTTGAAACAAAGGGTCCATTATCAGAAGAGATGTCTCCGACAAACACCCACGCTGATATAGAGAATGGTTTATCCGATGTACCATCAGTGAAACTATAAGCAGCCTGGTCGCTTACCGTAACACAGTCGTTTGTGCCATCGAAACTAATTGCATTGTGTGCGACAACGGGTTGACTCTCGCTTCCTGCGTGGAGTTCATCCTTGTGCGCAACAAGAGCACCAATTGAACCAACCAATGCAGTATTGAGCGAACCGATAGAACTGCCTGTGTGAATTGTTTCGTGCATTTGCCCGTCAACGTACGTCCCAATCCTAACCGAACTAGACAAGTTCTGCATCGTAAATGAATAGTGGTGCCATTTACTGTCGGACCCACTCGTATAAAGAGCAGGTTTGCCAAGACGCACGTCCTTGAAACCTGTAGATCCCGACTGGTACGTCAGTAGAAATGGAGACTTTGCTGAATCGGAACTATCTAACTCTACAGTCAGTCGTCCATATTTGTGATCACCCTCTACAGACCCAGTGGTAGTAACGTCAAACACCACCTCTCTATTGGTCTTTGAGTCGGCGTATTCTGACTTTTTCAACCAGAATTCTATGGTATTTCCACTTGTTCCATCGATTTCTAAATTAGATGACTGATGTGATGCTGTATTGTGAACATTGCCGACGTTTGGTCCGCCTTTAATATATATGTATTCTTTTGTTTCTGGGTTTCCATAATTTCCAGATGTAGATGTTAGAGTACCCCACCCATTCGATGACAATATGGCATTACCATTTGTTCTTGGATATAAGTTTTCAAATACAAATTCGTCGAAACCACTAGAGTCATTAAAGTACTTGATCTTCTCACGCAAAGACCCATCGTAAGGATACTGCTCTTGTATTCTCTCAATTGTAGATCTGTAGTATTCTCGCAAAGACCCGTGCGATGCAAAATTTGAAGCAGTTAAGTAGTCAACGTGTGGCTTGAATCTGTTTCTATCTTTGATGTACTCTTCTATATACCCTATAGACTCTACATCATCGTCTAGATACTTTTTAAATCCGACAAAGGAACTTATCTTCAAGTTCTTGCTTGTTTTACTAAATAGGTTTTTAAGACTCATGATTATTCAACTCTAAATTTAAACTCATCTTTATTGACGATATTCTGATTATAAGAATCAGTTGACACCTCTATAGCATACATATACCCAGGTTCGAACAGCGACATATCAACCTTGAAATAACTACCACTAGAGTCATATGACATCTTAGTATGTGGTATACTTCCAGACCCATAAGGTATAACTTCAAGTTCATCAACAACTCGGTACGACCTATAGTATACACTATATAATACCTCGTTTTGCAATTTGCTCGTTGCAACTGTATAAATATTAGGTTGATGGTCTTTTTTTCTGATATTAAGACGAAGTACTGGGTTGTCCTTGGTTCTATATACTGGTTTTAAGTTGGATATCGAAACAACATACTCCTCATCCGCATTATTGTATGGCAGTGGCGTGTGAGTATGAACCGTGATAGAGGACCCGGTAAACAACTGGACGCCCGCTGGAGTGCTCCAAACATCATAAACTTTTGTGGCAGACCCGGTGTAAGCAAATGATGCACTATAAATTCCCGTTTCTGACAGGTATCCTGATGCCCAGTTCCTACTACCCGCAGCACGACCTGCAGGGACTCCGCCGCCCACTGCAAAAATATGTGGTTTTGCTTCATTTGAGATAGACTCAAACAGTTGTACTTTCATCAATGTTGTTCCGGTCGTCTGGTCAGACCCATCCTGTGCGTCAGAAAGTGCAGGCATGTTTGTTAATCCTCTTCTTGTATAGTTGTACATATACAGCGTATTTAGGTTCTCTGGTCCTGTTGCCAAAGAAGAACTCTTAAAGAAGTTCGCTCTATCGTCACCAATAGAAGTGTCACTCCTAGCTTCTATGCACGGTCTCTTGAAGAAAAACTCCGTACCTCTCGCAAAAAACTTTTTCGTATAATACGAGCGCTGCCTTGTACCGTCCTCGAATGATCCAGACAACTTCACTGCGACGCCGTACGACTCCCTATCTGGGTCTACTGTTGACTCTGCTGCAATCCACTCTTCTACTAAAGCAGTGATATTAAGTTCTATGTCTTCTGTCCCATCTGTCAAGTCATATTTATAGTGAGGTAAATTTTTGCCAGGAGTATATCCAACTTCGTGGAAGTCACCACCTTCGGTGGTCCACCGGGTCTTTCCGCCTCTCTGAACTTTGGTGAGAGTAAATACATCGTTATCCTGTATTGATTCTGGGTAAAACGATCCAGATGTGCCTCCCACTACCGTATTCGTTATTCTAACTGTTGCATTAGTCGAATCATCGGTATCTTCTTCTGATATTGATGCCGAAAGATTGATGTCCAGTGCATCTACTGCCGTTTTTACTTGCTTTGCAAATTTTCTTACGTTAGCAGGACCTGCTTGATCTAACTGAACTTCCACTTCTGTACCCGCAAGATTAGGTGCAGATCCTGTTCCATTATGGTCAAACCAAAAATTATATCTTTGATCGTCCTTGTTGTCATCAAGAACCTGTAATATGAAATATTTGTTCTCATAATTGCTCAGGTTTGTAGACACAAACTTTATGTCTGTGATATCTGCCACCTTTGCATCACTTGCGAAGATCCAGTTTGATACATCTTCGTCAGAGTATTCTTCCATATCTAACCCTGGACCTTCACTCCACGATCTAGAAATTGGTAATATTGCAAGTGTACTATTTTTTGGCAATGTCTGTCCGTGTTCAGCATTAAACATTCTCAATGTAAAGTTGACGCTGCCAGATGCCGGGATGGTTCCACTATCACGATCTGATTTTATCTTTGAAACATCAAAGTTGATTAAAACCCTAGACCTCTCCAGGGATCCGGAAGATGCTTGACCAAATATTCCAAAAACTTCCAATATATCTGATCTGCCCATATTGGATCCCGTGCCTCTAGTTTTCAAATTTGCACGAAAGGAGTCTGTTATTGTATTATCCGCAGAAGCGAAATACCTCTTTATACTCATACTACAGTACCTCTTATATTTCTAATTGGATCTCTCAACTCATATATGTGATCGTGTGGCACTGACATGGTGCGGCCGTCCAAAGAAAGATTTGCTCGGACGTTATATGGAACACCCCGATACCCACTATACGCTACAGTGTTTATTGTGACGTCAGTAACATCAAGCACTGGTTCCAGTTTTCCTAAAATATTATATATCTCATTTATCTGGAGTGCCTCTCCAATCTCGGGGAGCATACTGAAGTATTCTTGAACTTCCCTATTGCACATGACGTGCAACTCCTCTTTGTCAAACCCAGGACGTCCAATGACTTGGTAGTCAACTGAAATGTTAATTATTTTTGCATCCAATACATCGAAGGTGTCCGCCATCATACGATAGGAAGACATCCATCTCAACAAGTTGTTTTTTAACGTCGAAGATGCTAGTGCAAGATAGGTGTCCCGTGATTCTGCCAAGACATATAAATTCAAATTCCTCTTAAAAGAATCTCTATCAACTTGAAGTGCGCAGCGCTTAACTGCTCCAAAGTTGCCAGGCATAGAATATACCATTGACAAGTAATCTTGCCTTGTTACTGCTCGGTTTTGCGCTGCGAACGCTGCCTGTGCTTGATGTTTTATTTCATCAGATCTCGGAATCGTCAAGTCACCAACAATCGGTGCTGGATTAAAGACCTCAATGGATTTTTCAACTGAGGTCAGGTTGGTCCCCACCAAGGTGGATTCGTTTTGAAAGAAAAAGTCTCCGCCTGAGAAAACAGACACTGCGCCGGCAGAAGCGTTTGAAGTATCAACAGAGTCCTGTATCAACCGAATTGAGAGAGTTGTGTTCGAGGGAGATATTCCCATCTTGTCAGTTGTCGTAAAATTAGTTGGATCTAGATACGGATCTGAAATATACTCTGATCCGAACTGATTCATCACAACCTTGGATGGATCCGCATAGGAACTCGACAAAATTTCTTCGTCGCTGCCCTGCCCAAATTGAATGTCGACTCGGCCTGGTGCAAACTCTAACACAAACCTTCTTGGCACTGATAGTGGTTTTATGATATTCTTTACACTATCCTTATCAGTATTTCTATTTCTCACCGGTTTATAGATTACATCTTGAGATAAGTGATCAACCTCATAGTATCGATGACCCTCCGAATCCTCTATGGATAGTATTTCGGATACTCCATCCCTCTCGATAGTCACTTTTTGAAACCTCTTGTACTCCCCAATGTCAACGAATATCTCTTCTATCATTCCCGACTTTACCTGACCTTCTGCTTTTATAGCGTAATTTGTTGGGGCGCCTGTACCAGCATCAACGTCAGATACAGTAATTGGATTGTTTTTATCTGAAAAATCTATGTCGTGCATCAATATGTATGAACCCCCAGAAGTAGATCTCAAAGTTGCACCCTGCTTTAAAATTGGCGCATAAGACAAATCCGGTCCAGAACCTTCCACAGAATCTACCGGTACGCTTACGTAAAAATCGCACATACCATAGGAAGTTATTGACTCTCTGTATTTATATCCTAGTTGTTTTGATAAAGCGACAATGTTTTCTCTTTCCGTCGCTGTGTTTAGGAAACTTTCATTTGCCTGATAATCAACATAGAAAGATAAAACGTCACCGACATATGCAACAGTATCAAACAGCAAAGATCCGAAAGACGCCTGACTGAAATCTTTGTACACATCTGGATAGTACCTTCTTGCATGTTCAACGAGGGACCTCTTTATTGAATCGAAATCTCTATCTGTATAGTTTATCGGTATTATCTTTTTAGACATATTGTTTCCTCACAGTATTAATTAGCTAACTCATCAATTTTGGATCGATTGTTAAAGAAAGCGTCTGATCAGAAACAACATCAGAAATAGAATATGCTAGGTGAATCGAGAGCGCACCGTGTTCCGGGTCCTCCGTAATATTCAACTCAGTAACCTCTATGTATGACATGTACCTATCAATTTGCTCGCTTATCTTGTACTCTAAATTACTTTCTTCAAAATTTAAAAAAAGATAATTTCTAAGACCAACACCAAATTCTATATCCATCACTCTTTCACCAGGAGATGTTAGTATCAGGTTTTTAAGATTTTGCTGTACGTTCTCTTTCAGTTCTTTTGTTGATATGATTCCCTCTGAGTGGGATACTGTAAGAGGTAACTTCGGTGCTATTCCATACATATGTTATTGTTCTCCGGGTTCATCCTCACACAATCCTGCGGGTTGTATGTTCTCTTTAGTTTCACAATCCTGATCTTCGCATTCATTATTCTTCTTAAGGTACTTATGAGCTTCCATAGGAATTTCACCAATCGATAAGGCCCAATTGGTAAGAAAAGTCTGTGGATACCCGTATCTCTTAGACTTCCCCTTGACTATACCCTCTACCATTTCGACAACTTCTCTTGACTGCTGATAATCAAGATTGTATATAGCACGAGTCAAATCCCCAGCAAACCTGTTGACTGGTATGTACGCTTTACACCCATTCACATCGGCGAATCCCCTATCAATACTATCCCATCTCGAATTGCCATCTCCATCAACCTTACCAGGTCCGGTTAACTTCTTAACTAATCCGGACTTCATACTACAGGGATCTTCAAGGTACCCCTTTCTCATATCTTTGTACGTTGGGTCCACCACTCTCACAATCTCACGAATTGTTGTTCTCATCGCTATCTTACTCAATTCTCTTATCATATCAATCAACATTTGCATAAGATTAGAAATACTGAGGTCTATTCCGAACGGACCCTTTGCTGCTTCAGCATTATCCATTGCTGATGCCTCTGGAGTCTTTAAATTAACAATTTGATCAATCAAGGATATTATCAATGTTTTAGTTGCACCAAGAAGAGTTTTGGTTTCACCATCGTTGCTGAGTATTTGTACGTTTTGCAAGAAATGATTTGCTGCGTATCTGTCAATCGGGAAAAGCAAATCAAAAACTACCCTGTGGATTTTCATGAATTCAGCATCATAGTCATCATACTCGCTCACAGTTCGAAGTCTTCGAGCGTTAGGTGCATGCGGTTTGTGCAACGACAGGAGAGCGTCTATCAAAGAATCTTTATAGTGCTCTTCGAATAATGTTGTTTGTACAAAACCTCGACGGTACAAGTTATTAAATTCCGAGTCTTCATCTTGCACTTGATAAAAATCAGCACCTATATCAAGACTATCAAACAATTCTGGTAGGCACTCCACCTTCATGGTCTTCTCATCTAATGGAATAGAATAGACAATAGAATTTTTAACCTTTTCGTTTAGGTTGTTATACTCTCCAGTGGTACCGACCAAACCGTCACTACTCAACAAATCATCAAGGTCTCGGCGGTTGCGGATACGTGCTGTAGAGATAGTAACTAAGGCGGAGTTTGCTTCCGTAAAAAATAAAGATTCTCGGTTGAGCACACCCTCACTTGTCATAAGATCGACAGGATCCACATACCCAACGAACGCCCTTTTTCTTGTAAATATTGATGGGTCTGACGTGAGTCCAATACTGCTAGATTCACGGTCATACACTACATCACCGAATACCATCTCAGGTGTAATCTCGTGTAACACTTTTTCTCCGACGGGCTGGTCTTCAGCGAGGTTGCCCATATCAGACACCCCTCGGTTTACTTCCCCCCTCCTTGCACGAACGCCAAACATGAGTCTGGTGCCAATACTCAAATTATCATTCAACATGGAAATTATACTGTTCTGAACCTGTGTCAATTGAATCACCAAATCTTCAGATAAATCGTACCTTTCTCTAATTCTAGTGTCCAGATACCCCAACTTTTCTCTATTCTGCTCCTGGAGTGGGCTTGTACCGACTGCAGCAGCACTCCCCAGCACTCTCGAAGTATAATAATCCAGAACCCTATCCTGCAAACTTGTGCCGCCCAGGGAGACGTATTGAGGGGTTGTGTATCTTCGATACATCGGCAGTGTCCCGAAGGAGTTAACTACACCTAACAGATCTTGATCGACAGGCACTGACATGTCATCATGCGTACGCCAGGATCTTAGCGAGATTGCTTTGCCGGCGTCGTTACTGGTCTCCCATGGGATGCCAACATCTATGCTGCTCCAATGACTAAGGATAGGGGAATCCCAACTATAATAATAAGACAAGTTTTTTCCAAAACTAGAAATATCATGAAATAGCGTATCTGTTTGATTGTTCACAACCAGATTTTCACCAGGTTGGCGAACAGGCGTGATGGACCGAGGAGGAAACATCAGACCTTCCACTTCGTTTCTTGGCCAATTATTTGCAATCTCTACAAAATAAGTCAAGCAATCACCCAATATCTGTATACGGCGAGATTCGGAAATTGTAGAAAATTCCGCCATGTCTTCGTTTGTGGTACCCAAGAGGTCCTGCAACCACTCGAAGTTCGAAACTAAGAAGAGATCCTCTTCCCACCCTTCGGGAAAACTCCGGTCGGCGAATGCAATCCAATCTAGTATTGCATGAGAACTCTGATATTCATATCCTAGCTCTCCGGTCATATTAAGAGTTTTCATGTCCGTAGCGCCGCTGGCCATGCGTCCGTTAACATAATTATAAACTTTTTTAATTCTTTCTGATATTTGCTGTCGGGTTACATCGCCGTTGCGGTATGCTCCATCGATGTCTGAGATGTTGAGATCTTCAGGTTCTATTGATGGTCCCACTCTTCTGCCTTCGCCGATTTGAGATAACCTCAATTCTCGAAACTGTGGGTTTTCCAGAACTATTCCAGGGGGATTGAGGTCAACAACACCTTCTCTAACCAATGCCCGAGTGCTCTGGGACATTCCGATCAATGCCATTAACCGATATGCTTTGCTCCCATGACATCTTGCATAACTATTTCCAAATGCCATGCCTCTTGGAGACACGTCCTGCCTGCTATAGAAATCATATATCATTTTTAAAAACAAAGTTTCAGTATATTTCAACTCCAATATGGATCCAGCGTCGTTTCCAGCGAGTTCTCTAGACGAAGTTCCGAACAGAAACTGAGATAGCTCCCTGGGAGACATATAATCATTGTACTTGTCCGAATTTGTCTTTATTTGAAATTCAGTTTCAAACCAATCTGCACGTCCGCCAGGAATTGATTGCGCCAATATTCGAGGTATACTTGATGCCAGTTGAAGTATTCTAGGCATATCCTCTACTTTGTAGAACTTCTCCACCCAAAAATGCCCTGAATTGGTTTTTTTAGCGACAAGTTCAGGAGAATATCCGTCAAAGTTAAACTTATCATATAAGTTAAAGTACGGTGGTGCTGCTGGGACGTCGTCTGGAAGGGATGTTGTCTTTAGTAAAGGCGCATCCTCCATGGAAGGTATGTCACTCATGTTATTGACTAGGTCATTGTAAAATTTTTCTTTATAGGACGAATGGTCGTTCAAAAATATCGTGTCGATCAAGTCCTTGATGTCAGAGTCTCCTAAACACTTAACCACCAACGCTCTCAGAGATTGAGTTGGATCTTCTATGTTAGTTATTTGCCCGATGCGGTCCATTATCGAACGCCTGTCTTTCTGCGTGAGGGGTAGTGAGGCAAAATCACTCAACACACTCTCCACAACATAATCCATAACGAACGCTTGATCAAACATCCTTTCGACACCATAGTTCGAAAGCATAAAAATTCCCTTCAAACTCATCTCAAAACAGACCATAGTAACATACAAGCTGAACATGCTCTCAACCATTGCCAGTTCAAACGGTCCAGGTCCTTCGAAGTCTTCTTCAAACGGTTCGTGTTCAGGTTTATTAGCGTAATCTCTATATAGGGATAACATTTTTTGTATTATCTTATCCAACTTAAGTGCTCTAGGATTCTCAACAAAACAGTTGGTGCCGTCAGACTCTGTGTTTCTAAAATACCGTGTTGCAATTTCTGATTCGAAATTTTGCAATTCTTCTAAATTAAAGTATTTTGAATTCTTTGTTATGTCTGAGATCTCATAATTAAGAGAGTCAGACACTGAAGCGTATAAAGGAGAAAACTTGGTTTTTTGTACCGTGGATGACCCTGCTGCAAGAGCGGCGACAACAAATCCTACAATAAGTCCACTGAGCGGGTCTTCTAAATCTTCCATTACTGATTCGAAAAGTTCAGTGATTTCTTCTCTGGGGAGGTCTTCCACGTACCCCTGAAACATTGGAATGATATTCTCTTCACCTTCTGCGTACACGTTTAGTGTATTTAGATTTGACTTATCTTCAGACAGTTGACTCAACCTTTCTGTCAGTAGTGATGAAAACCCACCCGGTCTTAACAATTTGTCTCGATGTATATCGGAATTTACATCCAAATGCTCTTTGCGGTAAGTCTTGTATACCTCCGGAAGTGATTCTTTGTATACCTTTGAGAAGTATTTATCCGGTTTTGAATCATAGGACATTTTAAAAGAATATTCGTAACAATCTTTCACAGCAGTATCCAAAAATGGAAGTTCAGAATACCCAACCGACACACTAGAGGGTACGTTGCTGTCCGAGTCTACAACATTTATTTCAGAATCCTCTGTGGCAGTGGCGAGGTCTGTCACAGCACGGACGTGAAGTCTTCTCAGATATTGAGGTCCGCCAGGAAAGATTCTCGTAACTGTTGATTGATCCCTAGATAATATTTTCTTAAGTTCTGTTTTTATCTCTAACTCTGCTTCTGTAAATTCCTGTATGTATGAGACAACATATTCATATGCCTTATCAATAAACTCTCCAAGATCTTCAGGCAAAACCTCTGCACCACGGAAAGGAATGAATTCCATAGTATCCATATTGTATCCAAGGGCGATGGCCTCCTGAAACTGCGATCCAAACAAAATTGAACGTAAAGGTTCCATTTTTCCGAGGTGATGCACCTTCTCTTCTTCGTTTGATAGCGAAATCAATTGTCTGTTGTAGTAAGTAAACCTAGCGTGTTTATATCCGTTAAATCCTGGGTCTCCAAGTTTTGGTAGTGTTGTTGTTTCTGTTATAAACCTTTCAACTAAAGTCTTTATCTCGATTGAGTACAGCGTCTTAACACCCTCTAAAAACGCACTAATCGCCTGAGAAGCTTTCTCGTCATGCAAACTATTATTATAGGGTCCCGACAGTCCATTCTCCTCTGCATTATCTGGAGATAAAGAGTCTGGAAGCAAACTACTGAAATCGCCGTCTGCAATAATTTGATCAAAAACCTCCTTCTTTTTTGCTAGCTTATCCAACTCTTGTGCCAACTCTTCGGATGACGATGTGTGACTTTCTGCTATCTCTCTAGGAGAGAGACTCTCATCATCAGCACAGAGTTCACCGGCGAAAGAAATAGAGTCTATTTCATTTATTCGATCACATAAATAAGGATCAACGTTAGTACCCAATGTTTCGAAAAAGGATCTTATATCAGAAATACTGACTAATATCGTACTTAAGACAGAATATTCTCCTGCCTGTGCCACACGTAGTGCTATCTCTGCAACCTCGTCAGTAGATTCCCCCTGCAATAAGGAGCATAATTCCTTTGGAGATAATACTAAAGATATGCTATCCAGGAACTTGGATATGGAAAGTTCACTCTCTGTAGCTAAAACATCCGGAGAAAGTCCCATACCTTCCAGTGTTTCTGAGGTCTTTTCTAATAGCGTTGCCTTTTGTTTTGCATTTGCATACGGGTTATCCTTGTTCATTTCATTTAGGGCAGAAAGTTGTGCCATTCCAAACTTCAATAAGTCACTACAATCAGGAAGTGCAAGAGTCTTAAGAATATTCTTCAAAAATCTACAAAGGAATGCCATTATCATTTCAATTAATTTAATTCTAATTTGAGGCAATACAAAAGACAATGGGTCAAACGTAGGCATTTTTGGTATAGACGGCAGACTCCATCTAAAGTCAAAGTTCCAAGGACCAAGAGTGGGAAAACACTTTAAATAATCACACATCAAATAATTAAAGTTCCAATCGTCAAAGAATTTTTTATATATTGCTTCAATATCACACAGAAATTCACCCAACTTTGGCATGACCATATCGTTGGTAATCACTTTACCCTTCTGTTCGAAAAAACTTGTTTCCTTTAATGCTTTCCAATTTTCTTGCAGTAGCGCTTGGGCTTGCTCAATACTTTGAGCAGTAGTAAGCAGTGACTTATCGTTAAATCCCAACTTTATACCCATCAACGCCTTATCATTACGTTCTTTTTTGAAATTTGCCTGTACGGATGGATAGTGAAATTTAGTCAGAAAAAGAATGGCGCCAGGTCCAATATTATATTCTTCACACGCTGTCTTTCTGCTGCCTATAGTAGAATGTATTGGGTCAGTCTGCATAAAGTACGCTATGGTTGTTGGATAGATCCAAGGTGTATCTAGAAACTCTTCCTGTCCGGCGTTAAGAGGGAGTACTGCATCACCCGGTTTGCTTATATAACTCACGCTCAGTATTTCATATCCAACCTGTGTGTTGACAGTTATCGTATTGGGACCAGAAACGTCGGGATTTGGACCTGCGGGAGGTCGAGGCATGGCCATATCCTTCAGAACCGGAAGGAACTCCACTTGTATTTGAGCATCTTTGCTTGTCACTTCTAGCGAGTACCCATTTATTCTTAAGAAATTTTCTAACTTCGGGAGAAATTGAATCAACCTACTGGACTCGCTGTCTAGACTCACATCCGGAAACAAGGGAGGGAACGGTGATTTGGTGGTGTTTTTTTCCTTAAATTTTATGAGATCCGGTTGATGCTTTTTCATCTCCTTAGATATGTCTTCGATCTTTGCTTTCAAACCTCGCAGCTTTATTTTGACTGATATGGGGAATTGCTGCGCCTCTCTTCTGCGTTGTTCATCTGCCGCACGTTGCTCCCTCAAGGCGTCGTCATACGCTACATTATCACCAGCGAGAGCACTATCCCAAGCATTGCCAAGTTGATCCTCTGCCCAAGCTTCCATCTTTCGCTGTTGTGCGTCTTTCCACTTGTCAAACCCCTCTTCGAGATCACTCATTGAAGGGATTTCTAAATCTTCTACTTTACCCCTAAATTCATCCCACTTTTCCTTAGCGGCCTTGCCACGATTGTACCATCTCCGATAAGTCTCTGGATCGCTTAAATCCTGAGTGCCGCCGATGTGTGATGAATTCCTGCCTGGTATTAAGTCAAATATATCTCTCCTTATTTGGATTGACATCGTATAAACAGAATTGGGTCTCAGGTTCGGATGGTTAATACTCTTAATTCTTGCAAAAACAATATTCTTAGTATTCGACTTCAATTCTTGACCATACAAAACATCTACCTCTGGTGCAGAGATCTGGTCGTTAAATCTTTTCTCTTCTACAGTAAAGTCAAAAAACTGATCTTGGCTAAAAGAACCATCGGCTGGCAGTCTTGTTTGGTATTTTAATATTTCTTCGTGAAGTTTTACATCTTTGCCCAAATCTTTATTTAATATGGAATCTGCCGCTCCAGTTGTCCTGAGTTGGTCCTCCGTATTTCCGTAGATAGTCCATGTTTTCTTTTTACCGTAAAAGTCAAATACCTTCTTTACTGCCTGCCTAAACATTGCAGTTTTCTCAAGAAGTGTCAAACCCTCACCTTCGGGGCGACCCACCTTAGTTATCTTAGAAACATATGTATAGTTAATATACTTGGTGCCAATAGTAGGCGATTCTTGCCTCTCCGTCTTCCTCTCAAATGCATTTATTACATCATCCGGAGATGATGCCTGAGTGAACATACGTTGGATATCCCTATCAGAAAGAAATCTCCTTGCAGACGCTAAAAAACCTTGCTGCACCATGACCGTATATGTCGGGGTGCCAATCCTACCCCTCTCTGCTAAATAACCTTGCGGTAAGTCAATATCGAACTGCACGTCCTCAAGGGCAGAAAGTACAGGCACATTCCTCAAAAAATCGGGTTCTACTGAATAGTTCCCTGCTTCATATATCTCGTCCCTGTTGGTATCCTGAAAGTTCATAATTGCCGATTCTAGCGCTGCATCAAACTCAGGAGTTACTTGGGATACTGATCCTAGTCCAAAAAAATACTTAGCCATTGCTATCATTAGCGATGAATTGTTCGCTGTTAATTCTTTTCCACGGGCAGCATCTACAATGCGTCCCAGTTGTCCGCCAACGTCGTTGACCCCCGGAACTCTCTCTATGGGCAAACTAAACTTGTATCTCCACTTTGCTGCAAATTCCTCATTTGCTCCAAACCCTTGCATTCTTTGTGTATAATCAAAAAGTATTGAGTATTCCGTTGCATCTGGACTTGGCGCTTCTGGTGGTAAGGATGGTGCTGGTGCTTGCTGCTCTTCCGCAGGAGTGGGAGTATTGACGGCAGCAGAAGCTGTGATATTATCTGATATTAACTGTGCAGTGGTAGGGTCATTAGGGTTATTGACTGCCCATGCAGAATTGTCAGTATCAATGTATGTAAACATCACTGCATTATTGTTGACTCTAATATCGAGTCTGAGTATCTCGTTCTGCAACAGGTACGCCTCTTGGAGGCGGGATACCTCCATTTCTGCGTCCAGCCGTTGACTGGGATCAGAAGGCAATGCTCTTTGCTGCGCTGCTGGTGAGTTCACATATATATTGCGTATTTCGTCGTATGTTCTTATTGCTGCCATTTCTTAAACTATCCTATCACAAATCAATTAACATTGTTAAACTTACTCATAATCGCCTTATCTGGAGATGAACCTGCCCTTAAATAGTCGTTCTGCAATCTATTCATGTCCCATTTTTCTCCAAATATGGAAAACAATTGCTTAGACAACCCACTAGACAAGACAGAAACGCTCGCCATTGTAACTTCCGGAGAGAACGCAGTGGGAACACCAGCAGCAGGTCCTGTCTGTGGATGAGTGTGAAACATCAAAGCTGATGATAATGACATTAAATCCGATTCCAACTGGGCGACAGTACCTACAACGTTATCTAGACTTCCCAAAAGGTCTATTAGAAAATTTACTAAATTTTGTCCTAAGACCATTGGTTGCAAGTACGTATCATCATTCGCTGCAATTATATCAATTCCGTTAGGTTGTTTTGCATTATTGGGTGTCGAAAAGACCGAATTACCTGTTCCAATTTCTTGAGTTACTAGTTTTATACCACCATCACGAGCAATCAGACGCACCGAGTCCGCCTTAACTGCTACTGCCGATCTATTCTTTATGGTTCCAATACCCTTGTCTGTTTCAACAATTGCAAAATTTTCATCAACGTCACTTAACTGCGTGATATAGACCCTGGCAGCGTCGACGATTGTATTGCCGTTGTTATCCTTCTCTTCAGTAAAGATCGGATTAATTTCTAACTTTTCCCCATTCTTATCGAATTGCTGCACGTGAGGGGACATTCTACCAGCAACAATGTCAATTGCGCCGGCCTGAGTGTGCGGTTGGAGACCGTGCCCCTTTCCTGTCAGCAAGGAACCAGGTCTGTCTCTCCCCAAGACAATCCAAGTGTTGCTCATTCCACGATATACCCTATCTGACTCTGCAGTCTTAAAATCTGGCACTGGTTCTTGGAGAACTTCCCCCATCATCCCACGTTTGCCGGCCGGTGGTTCGCCCATTCTTCCGAAGTTTAGCGCTGCCTTTTCGGACCCAGGTTCGCCACCTCTGCCACGGTTAAAATTTGGAGTAGGCAATGATAGCGTACCCACGCTGGTGGACTCTAAATTTATGTCTTTGAGATTTTCAAGACTTTCAAGTGTGGTATCGCTCTCAACCGGTGGAAAACTCGCAGGTAAAGATTCGGCGTTGCCAGAACCAACAAACCTCTCTTCCGACAAGAGTTGTTGTTTATACGATTCAAGTTGCTCTGGTGTTGCGTCAGGAGGTGGAGCAGGCATAGCAGCGCTCGATGTTGCCGCCTCGTCAACTAACTCCTCTGACTGAGATGGAGTGACAGAAGGATCAGTTATTAACTGTACGCTATCTATCGTCCCTCTCTCGATATTTGCATTTTTCCACGCCTCAAACACTCCATTCGAATCAAACTTGCTTTGCATATTGCCATCAATAGGCACAATATGACCAAACTGCTCATTGGTAGCTTCAGCAATAATTTGACCCTCTGAATTTACATAATATAAAACTACTACTGACATAGACTATCTCCCTTTTCGCCAACTATTTCCTTGGTCGCATCACTCCATACCTTTTACCATTTACCATTTTTTCCAAATGTGGAGCCGAAGACCGAGGATTTCTGTTGCGATAACTGTCGAGCGGGACGTGTATATATCCACCAGGTATTGAATGTTGCATTGTTTTCTGGAAACTATGGATTCTTTCCCATGTCGTGTACACTCGAACCTCATAAATACTCAAAAAACTCCCAGATCCAAAAAGTTTTCCATATTTCTGCATATGTTCCGCAAGCGTAATCGACCTGAACATCTTTTGAACCGCAGCGACGACTGGTCCCGGTATTGGGTCGTAATATTTAGCTTCGCCGCCGGAGAATTTAGTTCTCCGACACCACAACCCATCAATGTCAAGCAAATTTTTTGTCTTTCTAAAACACGCTCGCCCGAAACCGCCACCACCATGTTGAAGGGTTGATGCAGCTACGAGTTTTTCTGCAATATCTTGATTCATTTCCGTCGGTCGACCTGCTTTTTTTTGAGCATCTACCCACGGTTTTACAATCTTTAACCAATAAAACTCAAACGGTACTCGCACTTCATCTTCTATAGACTGAAGTGCAACGTGTCCATATGGGCGTCCCGTCTTGGCCAACCACCCATTCCATGCATCGAAATTTGCACCATGAAGTCCAATGGCAGATATGAACGCACGACCAGGATGTCTAGGTCCGTCACAGATCGAATGGATTCGCCTCTTTGTGGATACTGTTCCTTTTTCTATCGAATGCGAGCAGTAATCGCCATCTGGTGCTCCCCTCATATCTGTAACGCCGGCCGGATTGCCTAACATTATTCCACTCTCTGACCTAAAGAACGATGTATACATTGCTTTAACCCACCAAAAATATTCCTTTGGAATCACAGATTCTGGTATTTTATTGAGGTAATAATCCATAATTTGTATTGAAGATCTCTGACTTAACGTCTGTCTGCACGCTTGAGGCATACCTGGTGGTTTGTTATGCTTCCACGATGGTCCCCACTCTCCGCTGGGGTGTGCCTCCCACAGTGCCTGCACTTCTGATGGCAAAGATTTAACGTCGAATTTGCTTCTCACGCCATATCCTGGACTTTTTTTGCTAAATCTCCAAGTTTTCCAACTCTCTGGATTTATTGGTTTCCATGTGCTACGATCGTCACATTTGATATCTACAATCGGTGTGGCGCCGCCGAGTTCTCCACCAGGAGCGGGTGGTGGGGGTGGTGGTTGTCGTTTCCCGCTTCCTCCCTTCCCCTTTCCTTTCTGGGGTCTTGGTTTGCCCTCACCGGGTGTCTTGAGAGAATCTCTTTTTATTCCGTACCAGTCAGATAGTTTTGCGGCAGTCTGTTTTGATTCGGGGGCGCCTTGCCAACTCTCTATGACCATGACCGTAGTGTCATCTGTGTGGAATCTCACTTTTCCAGTGTGCCCAGCACGGTCGGACATGTCCATGTTCTTTCTGTTTTCACCGAGGTCGATGTCCTTAAAGAATTCATAAGCAATTGCAAATTGTATATGAGATGCGTCACGATCCGTCACAACTCCACTACCGTTCATTACCCACCCATGATGCACTAAAACACCTGCGTGCTCCCATTCCCACTTTGTCTCACTGGGTTTCTTTTCTTTGTCTGCGTCAGGGTCTGCGTCAGGGTGTGTTTTTATTCCATACATCACATCAGATGATTTCATCAGACTTGTCTTCACCACGTAAAAACTAGTAGATTCTTTTAAGTTATCTAGACTCGAATTGTTTGCTGTTTCTGCATCCTGCTTTATCTTATTAAGTAGATCGAACGTTTGGCGAGCATACGCCAAAGACGCTTTATTCGGCCGGATGGCATTGGACGGACTGGATATACCTTCGTAGATCCTGTTTAGATTATTGACGTTCAGTGGCACAACCTACTCCTCTTGACCACTAATCAAGTCGAATAATTCATCTTTCTCGTCTTCTGATATAGATGTGTCTTTGTGAGATGAGTCCTTTTTCTGGACTAGAGTCGCAATCTTAACTAATTGCTCGTTTGACCTTTGCAGAGTTTCTAGATACTTTGCTGCAATGATACCAACCTCTCGGTGGCGTTCGTCGACAGATTGCATATATTTCATTACATTTGTCAGCAAAA
>Ga0315330_10000497_pt1 | contig 24414 bp, 13 predicted proteins | sample M140m34915metaG_FD_203453 | JGI IMG/M metagenome (GOLD analysis project Ga0315330, IMG submission 203453) | Ammonia-oxidizing marine archaeal communities from Monterey Bay, California, United States - M1 40m 34915 | ecosystem: Environmental > Aquatic > Marine > Intertidal zone | place: USA...
GGTATCTACGCCATCAGCAGCAGTGAAAGTCGCCTCGTAGCTACTTTCATTAACCGACGTAAATCCGGTGATAGAACCGCCCGTCGCCGTCAAGTCACCAACATCAAATCCGGTAACGTCTTCGTCGAACTCAAACGTAACCAATGAACTCACGTTGCCGTCAGTCAATTGACTTTCAATAACATTGACTACCACGGTGGGATTCAGCCGATCGATTGCAACCGTATCCAACCCTGTCGTCCCAGCATTCCCTACCAGATCGGTGTAGGTTACTGCCACCGATACCTCACCTAATGCGTCCACGCCATCATTGGCTGTGAAAGTTGCCTGAAAACTGTTGGCATCAACAGACGTGAAACCGGAAATCAAACCACCAATCACTGACAAGTCGCTCACGTCAAAACCGGTCACGTCTTCACTGAACTCAAATGTCACCAACGAACTGGGAGTTCCATCGCTCAGTTGGCTCTCAACTATGTTGACCACAACTGTTGGGTTAAGCGTATCAATCGAAAACTCCGCTTCAGCGGCATAATTCGTTTGAGCCTCTCCTGATGCGTTTTCCGCCCCAGTGACGTCGATTTCAACATCCGTAACCTCGACGCCCACATCGACCACGTCAAATGTTTTCGTAAAAACGGTATCACCTGCTGACCAGGACCCGGCAGAGGGATTTGTCAACGTGCCCGCCAGCAACACATCCGGATTAAAGGTGAGCGTTGGCTGGACAGCCCCCCCTGGGTTCATGACCTGATCAAATGTGACAGTCACAGTGAACGCACTTCCGTCATCACTATCGGTAATTGTTGTGTCACTGACCTCGACGCCCAGAACGCTTGGCGGAGCCAACACGTGGGCATAGCCGGTCATGACCGTATCATCGATCAAAACAGCGGTCCCAACTTCACCACTCTTGGACTCTAACACCCAGTCCCCGCCGAGCCCCGCGTCACCTGTACGGTCATTCGAGGCAGCAACATCTGCATCGCTTGCCGTCGCCAAAGCTGAAATGAACGCTTGACCGATTTCACCCTGCGCGACATCACACCCATAAAGCATGAGGTCACCACTTTGAGTCAATGATGAGCCGATTTGCGAGAGAGCATCCGCGTACTGTGCCATGCTTTCCGATGACAACTCGGCAGATCCGAGTCGTAAACTCCCAGCAGAACCGTGAGAGATCAGGTGAATCGCATCCAGATCTGCTCTGCCTTGCAATGCCTGAGAAATCTGAGTGACACCGTCCTGCGTGCCCTCGAGAATCAAAACCTCGACGCCTTCTCGAAAACCTGCTTCCAATGTCTCGTGGTCCTGAACTCCAGCATCAATGAAAACGATTTCATTGGCATCTGGGTTGCTCTGACCCGGGCCCGCCATCATCAGATCGCTACCCGAACCTGGCACGTCAGCATCATTTCCTTGGGCAACCTGCGGGAAGTCCAAAGACACCACAAAGCCCGACTCACCCTCTGAATCATCCAGAGAAAGAGGTAGACCTTCAGAATCCCTCGCTTCGATGACGTGGGTGGCCCTCTCATCTGCCGCAAAACGAGCCCCAGGGCTACGTTCCACCTCACCGAATTCAAACTCCACAGAATTCGAGTCGCCAGCCATGGAATCAGCTTGGGGATCAGCGATAGCCAACGACATATTGAGTTCACTGGTCAGGTCCGAACCAAAACCCAGATCGAGATCGAGCCCTAAAGCGTCGTTGCTGGCACCAGTGCTAGCAAACTGTCTTGCCTCGCTGAAGCTATGGCCTGGAACTGTGGAAGAGACCTCCACCGACTCAAACATGTGTTCCTGGGATGCAACAGCTGCGCCATGCGAGGCATCGCTTTGCACCTCCGCAGACTGGGCTTCCCAACCAGAACTCAACGCATCGAGCCCCACCAAGGCGGCGGAAGCATCGAGTACAAACCGCGATTCGAGCAGACGGACCTGCGGTGCGGCCAGTCTCTCCTGCCTGACTGGCAGTGGTGTTTGCGCGAGCAAATCATCGAGCCGTTCGCGCAGCCGCGACCTCATTCGTCGTTTTTTCGGGTTATGTGACGTAGGTCGGGTCATCAAGAAGTGCTTTGCGACTGCTGGTGCGCAGGGGCATGGCAAAACCCACCCCCCATCAGCGCGAAACGGGCACGCGCCTCATTTTGGACACCAAGATCAACCGAGGAATCTGCCCCAACGGGCAAAATAGCGGAAAAACAGGGCTGTAACGGTGTCCAGTTGCTATTCCATATTAGCCCGCTCCTTAGAACTGGGCGTGTTAAAGTCGTTGAAATCCGACAAACCAGAATCATTTTTACGGCAAATTAAGCAAACAAGGAGCCTTAGGTCGGTTGCGACAAATTTTCCGACTAACCAGTTTTTCCTACGACTTTAGGGGGGGAAAGATCGACAATTTTAATGTCTAAAGATCTCTGGACTCGAATTTCCTTATGAATTGCTCTGATTACAAAGTGACGATTACCCTGTTGCTCACCCTGGTGGTGTTTTGCGGGGGAGATACGGATGCTGTCGGGCAAGTGCAAGACACAGAAGTAGTGCAAACGGAAAGCCCGGGAGCCAAAATCGCTGAACCTGCAGAATTGCTCGGCGATACACCGGGGAACAGAAGTACACTCGCCCCTCTACTGGGTTCTCCGCAAGCCATTGCCATACCGACCAGTGACCCGGCCACTAGGCCAGCGGCGGCTGCAGACTATTCGCCAGCTACAGATTCTCCGCCAGCTGCAGAGGCAACCCGAGTTCCTGCCGCTGCACCGCAGCAGACCAGCGGTGGTTCACCGGAGCGTGGGCAAGGGACGCCCCCTAAGGCGGATGGCGAAGATTACTGGAAACCCGTTCCGGCCAAAACAGAAACTGTCGAATACGAGAAGCTTGATGCCGAGACGTCTCGTGACCTGTTCAATGCAGACAGCATTCGAAACCTTCGCAAGCCGATGAGCGATATTCGGATTGTGGCAGAGGATGACGCTGACGCCCCACAGAATCTTGCGTCTCGTTTCATGGTGAAAGAGCCTGTCCTCAAAATCGTTGCTGCTGGCATCAGCCCACCACGGCCCGACAGATATCCGATCGTATTCAAGCATCGCCCACTCTATTACGAACAGCCACTGCTTGAGCGATGCGGTCGTGGCTGCGGCATCGCGCAAAACGCTATCTCTGCAGGACAGTTTTGCGTGAATACGTTTTTCCTTCCGTATCACATGTGCAAGACAAAACCGGGATGTCCAGTCGCTTCCGGTGGTGACTGCCTCAGTTGCAAGCCATACTCACTAGACTGCAACGTCCTGCCATTAAGCTACAAGGGCATGGCCACCGAGGCTGCAGCCTTCGCTGGCTTCACGTTTCTGCTGCTTTAGCAAGGTGTGATCCGGCGCACGCACGCCTCTTATCATGAATTTCGGTCACCCTCACCGCGCCGGTCTTTCTGCAGAACTGTCGCGAGATCGGATGAATGTGGCGTGCGAGGAACACTTGGGCTTTAAGATTCGTCCCAGCCAGTGGAACGCATCACGGCTCCTCAGTGATCGCTGCATTGTGGAGATGCCTACGGGTGAAGGCAAAACGCTAACCACATTGCTTGCTGCATGCTCTCTTGCATCCACGGGGCAGCGAGTACTCATCGCAACGGCGAACGATTACCTGGCGTCGCGCGATGCTGACTGGATGTCAAGGCTATACACCTCTGTCAGCTTAAGCGTGTCGAGCGTTACAGCATCAACTCCGCAGCAAAAGCGTTCTGAGAAATACAAACATGACATTGTCTATGGAACCCTACGCGAGTTTGCGTTTGATTTTCTGCGTTACTCGATCGAACGCAGGAAAAGGCACCATTCAGATGTGGGTCGATCTGAATTTCCCCAAGACATTCTGATCCTCGATGAAGCGGATAGCATCTTGATTGATGAAGCTCGCACCCCGATGATCATTACCGCTCCGGTGACCGAAGTTGATAATGCAAAAGAGTCTTGCTATCGGTGGGCAAGTGACGCCGCGAGAGGCTTCCAACGCCCTCGTGACTATGAGCGAATCGACGGTTCAGGGCTGGTTGCTTTGACACAAGCCGGTCGCAAACGCGCTATTGCAGCGCCGATGCCCAGCACAATAGCAAGGCTAACCACGACTGAGATTCTGCATGCACTCGAGCGTGCGATTCTGGTCAACGAAACGATTCACCGCGACATTCATTATGTCGTCCACGAGAACTGCATCCAACTTGTAGACGAGTACACTGGACGCCGCGCAGCCGATCGCAACTTCGGTGGTGGTGTGCAACAAGCCATCGAAGCAAGAGAACAGCTTCGTTTAACACACGAGTCAGAGCCGATTGCCCGAATCTCTGTGCAGGACTTTGTATCAAGATTCAGGCACTTGGGTGGCATGACAGCTACCGCCTGGGAAGACCGTGATGAACTGCAGCGTGTCTACGATGTCAAAGTTCATCGAGTGCGTGCGCACCGTCGCTCCCAACAGATTTTGATGCCTCCCGTGGCCTGCCGGTCACTTGGAGAGAAGTGGGCTCGCATCGCCGATGAAACAGCGAAGATGATTGAAACGAATCGGTCAGTGTTAATTGGGACACGCACCATCGCGCAATCAGAAGAGCTCAGCACGCAACTCAGCAAGAAAAAGATATCTCACGTAGTCTTGAATGCTCGCAACGCTGCTTCAGAGGCTGAAATCATTGCCGAAGCAGGGCAAGCTGGCAGGGTAACCGTTGCCACGAACATGGCAGGTCGCGGCACAGATATTCAACTGTCCGAGGAGGTACGCAAAGCTGGCGGCATGCATGTTATTGTCAGCGAGGCTAACGCCGCATCCCGAATTGATCGCCAGTTGATCGGCCGAAGCTCCCGGCAGGGAGATCCAGGATCAGCTCGTCTCTTCGTCAGCCCTGCGGACGAAATTTTGGCTCAGGCTTACGGTGAGGAGCAATCGGCGAAATTCCTGCTGGCGGCGAAGCAGGGGTCGATCAAGTGGTTACTTCCAAAAGTCCTCTCGGCCCAAAAGCGAGTTACCCGCATGCATCGCAAGGAGCGAACTGAGCTCACGGCCCGCGACGAAAGCCTCTCAGACGCGATGCTTTCACTAGGAATGGACCCTCATCTGGATCCCCTCCACGAGAGCCACTGAATCGTCAAGACCGGAGCAATCGGTGCAGCCTGAGATCAGCCATCGGCCACGTCGGAGTTCCTGAGGCTCAAAATTGCCAAACTGTCCGGCGTTGTCAAAAGACAACGGATGTAGCGGCAAATAAACAACGGGGGAAGAATAGGGAGTTTCTCGCGGCATGCTGCACTCAAATACTGCGTTTTTCAGAGGTTTTTTCTACATTTTCCTAAAGGCTTGCGTACGCTTTGATTGGTGGGCTGTGTTCCAAAAGCGACATCACGTTGCTTGGAGCATTCGTTCCCTCATTTGCTAATCGTTTCTCGTCTTCTCTTCGAACCCAGCTTCGCAGCACAGCTATGACCTGTCCATTGAACGCAAAAACTATCGTTTTAACTGCTTGTACACTGCTCGCGGTTTCATCGCCCGCCCCTGCTCAAGAGGGCTGCTGCTTTGAGCCCACTTACCGATTGCAATGTGAAACGGTGATGCAGCCTCAGACGGTTCAGAAGTATCGGCTTTCCTACGAGACCGAGTATGTGCCTCAGGAAGTCACTAGTTATCGGCCCGTCCTGAAGACACGAACCGAGCAACGCGAGTACAAGGTAGCTAAACCGATCGTAGAAACGAGTTACCGTGAAGAGCGTTACACCGTGTGGAAGTCCGTGACCGAGACAAGTTATCGGGATGAAACCGTAACCCAAACTAAGTACGTGTCGGAAACAGCCGAGCGAGAAGAGCAGTACACCACTTACAAGCCTGTCGTCGAAACCTCCTATCAGGAACAGCAGTACGCTGTTCAGAGACCTGTGGTTGAGACGCAATACCAGACACAGAGATACACGGTTCAGCGACCAGTGGTACAGACCCAATACCAGACCCAGCAGTACACATCAATGCGTCCGGTAACAACGATGCAAACGCAGACAGTTGACCAAGGTGGTTATGTTGCACAGCAAGTCGTGCAACCTGGCCGAACCTCATATTCATTGAACTATGCACGTGATGCCTGCGGCAATAACAGCGGCCTGATTTGGACACCACAAACGACCCCATCAACGGTGCAAACCCAGTACAGCTACCGACCGAACTTGGTTACTCAACAGGTCGCAAAGACCAGCTACGTTCCTCAGGTACAGCAAGTCCAGGTTCCAGTGCAGGTCCAAACCATGCAGACCGAAGTTGTTTCGCAGCAAGTACCGGTCCAAGTCCAACGGATGCAAACACAAATGGTCTCGCAAAAAGTGCCCGTCCAAACAACTCGGATGGTAGCAACAACTCAAGTGCGTAAAGTGCCATACACGGTTCAACGCCCAATCACAGAGACCATCACCCGCAAGGTACCTGTCGAACAGCAGCGTTGGGTTAGTGAGGAACGAGTTCGAAAAGTACCTGTCCAGACAACTCGCACGGTCTACGAAACTCGAAAACAACCGGTTGAAGTGAAATACTACGAGCAAGAGGCGGTCACACGAACCGTAATGAAACCAGTCACGCGTCAAAAGTACGTTCCCTATACGGAAACCATCATGGTGCCGAAACAGGTCGTGCAGCGCGTACCGCTTTCCTACACTGATCCGTTCGGGGCTGCTGTGGTTAGCGGATACTCATCGTTTGGAACCCCAGAAAAAACCGCGACGCCAGCGATCGAAACAGCGCCATCTCTTGGCAATTCGATCCTCCAGCCCAATCCTACCGTCGCTCCGGCACCAGAAGATGCACCGCGAACACGAATGCAGAAGATCGAGATAGGCAAGCCGACCAGTGAATCAAGCTCGGCTGACGACACAACGGAAGCAACGATTGAGATTGAAGAAGAAATCCTCCCACCCGCGCAGGGTTCAGGGGACGATCGCTCTGAGAGTGAAAACACAGAATTAGATTCAGTAACGGGCAGCAAAGCTGGCTGGAAGATCCACTGGAATCCATTGCTCAAGCGAGAAGCCTGATCACCTTAATCGGCCGGTTCTGCACGGCTAATCCTGATAGTACAGTGCTCGCAAACGTTTCAACGCTTAAAGATTGGCTGGCAAACCAGAGGATGTCAGGGAATCCGACTGGCTACCATGTCAGGTTTGCTGTGGACAAACCTGACAAACCGTAACACCAGCCAACAGTGTTGCCCTACGGCACTTGTCGACGGGTGCCGCGTAGGCTATTGAGATTCACTGGCAGGCCTTCCGTACTTGTCGCGTGCAAAACCTGGCATCTCACCCAAACCAAGATCGCTGCGTTGACTCAACGATAAAACAGTGCCGTTTTGATTAAACGCCAGACGAACAGCATGACTGCCATCAATCCCAGCATTGCAATGCAGAGCCAAAGTAAAGTCGAGCCAAACATCAGCAGGTTTGCTCGAAGCCAATCTTGATAGACACTGTTCCAGAACACAACGGTCAACATTGTTCCTGCGCAGAGGTAAGGCCCGTAGGGCGTTTGCGTATCGCGTGTGATTACATAGCGAATCAAGACGATTGCGATCGCTGCAAAGGGTGACAGAAAAAACGCGATCAACACAGCCTGCCAGCCGACAAAGGCACCAATCATCGCCATCAACGTTACGTCACCAAACCCCATGGCCTCGATTCGCAAGGCCCAAGTTGCAACGATCCGAATTGACCAAATGGCTCCACCCCCGGCAGCGAGTCCCACCAAGGCGGTAAAGAGACCGTGCCAATGTTGTTCGCCGATCCCCCAAACGGAGGCGACAATGCCACAACCGACGATCCATAATCCGAACAGAACTTTCCAAAATTGGTGATGGAAAAGGCCGTTGAAAAAATGGCGGACAGCACTTCGGAAACCGCGACGGCGCAAAATCGCACCACTCCATCGCCTGTCGCACAAGGCAAAGCACCAAGCAGTCCAAATCCCCAGTCCCCATGCTAAACCACGTTCGCCAAACCAGCTTTGGTTCCCACGGAACCATGGTGCATCAAAAGTGCTAGGCCGGTAGATAGCGAGTTCCCCGTTCTGCAAGAAGCTGATCGTGGGCAAGAATGAGGGGTATGGACCATCATCAGTTCCCGTTATCAAAGTGGTTGCAAACAGCAAACCCAACAAGGTACCGGGAATGGTAATCATATCGGGAATGATTCTTTCATCGAAATCAATGAAGGTCGCTGCCACCATGAGAATGAAAAGAACCGCATGAGCAAAGAACAAAGAGTTCGCATAGGGCGAGAAATCAGCCAGAACCTCAGCGAGTCTCATTTTTGGTGGCAAGAGTTCACCGCTTTGCGTTTCAAATTGAAACAACCAGACCAGTGAGCCTGCAGTCCCCAACTCAATCAGTAGGGGCCGAATCCAAAATCCTCCGCCGTGTAAATTTGACTCACGCCGCAGAAAGCACCATCCAATGACGGGCAACCGATCCCAAAATGTGCGGGGTGTCGCAGCATCGGGACGCGGCCCCCAAGGGGAAATCGGACGAGGATTGAAGTAGGCGAACCGGTAGATCATCCAGTTTGCCAACGCTCCACCGAACAAGCCAAACACCGCCACAAGGACACATTGATTCTCAAAAGTCAGTTCGAGCCAAACGGAACGCATAGGCAGAGATCCACATCGTGATGAGGGGCGACCGGAATTGGTCATGATCACAGTCCAATTCTTAGCATAGCTTCCCGTGATGCCTGCCCGTAGTGGGTCGAAAACCAATGTCAGCAGAACGGAAAAAACCTCGCCGAAAATCGGATTCTTCGATATTCACAACGAGGCAGCGGGAAACCCACAGCCAGACAGAAATCAAAGGTGCCGGAAAAGGCTCTCTGGACGGTGTAAGAGTTTGACTGCAACCAGCACCAACATTAGGCTATTGATGAAGGAAGAGATGGCATTTACCGACGAATTGTCGGGATGGTTTCTTGTCCTCCCGCCCGCCCATTTCCGGGCTACCCACAGCGGATCCCAACGCTGTTGGATTGGCTTTGTTACTGACTTCATGTTTCCTACCTGAGTTCGGCACGGTGGTCCATTCCACGGACAGCGAGAAACATTCGGACAAACCGACAATGAGTCGATTTTCAACGCAAAGTTTTCTCACGCCTCTCTTGCTCAGAAGAAATTGAATTTAAATCCAAGAGTCCGAATCGTGCTCCCGACAATCGACCGTCATTTCATCGCAACTTTGTGTTGCACACTGCTGACTACGTGCTGCTTACGTGCTGATGAATCAGCGGGTGCAGATAAAGTGCCAACCTCGGCTGTCAGTTTCACCAGCGACGTAGAACCCATATTCAGTCAGCACTGTTACGGTTGTCACCAAGGCGCGAAGCAACTCGGCTCGTACTTGATGACCGACTTCACTTCGATGTTGAAGGGTGGTGAGTCAGAGCAGACAGCGGTGGTTCCGGGAAAACCCGGCGAGAGTCATCTACTCAAACAAATAACGCCGGTCGATGGACATGCCGAAATGCCGGACGAACCCTTCAGTCCACTTAACGACGTCGAACTTGAAACGATACGCAAATGGATTCTTCAAGGGGCCAAAAATGATTCCGTGGTGGATGACGGACCAAAACACACACCAGATAATCCGCCGGTTTACATCGGCCAACCATCACTCTCATCGATCGATGTATCCCCCGATGGCAGCAAGATCGCTGCCGCAGGATTCCACGAAGTAGTCATTCTAGATTCAGACACTGGGAAACGCATTTCTCGATTGGTTGGGATGAGTCCGCGAATCAACACGGTAAGGTTTTCGCCGGACGGCAAACGCCTGGCTGCCGTTGGCGGGACTCCAGCGGTTCGAGGCGAGGTTCAAATATGGGACCTCGAAACCAATGAACTCAATCTCTCGCGATCGGTCACGTATGACGCACTGTGCGGTGCAAGTTGGTCACCTGATGGCAGCAAACTCGCTTTTGGTGCAACCGATAATGTAGTTCGCGCAATCGACACAACTTCGGGTGAACAGATTCTCTTTCAGGGAGCGCACAATGACTGGGTACGTGATACGGCGTTCACACCCGATGGTAAGCATGTGATCTCGGTCGCCCGAGACATGTCATGCAAACTGACCGAAGTAGAAACTGAACGATTTATCGACAACATTACCTCGATCACACCGGGAGCACTTTCCGGAGGCTTGAGCAGTGTGAAAGCTCATCCTGAACGAAACGAAATTTTCGTGGGTGGTGCAGATGGCATTGCCAAGGTCTACCGCGTCTTTCGACAAACGGCTCGCAAGATTGGAGATGACGCGAATCTAGTTCGTAAATTCCCTGCGTTACCAGGACGCATTTCGAGTGTTGTCATTAATTCCAACGCTACACGCTTGGCCGCTGCTGCGACACTGGATGGCAAAAGCGAGATTCGAGTTTGGAAATACGATTTCTCCAGTGAGATTTCTCCTGAGCTGAAAAAGATCCAAGCCAAGCGAGTTGCTGACCGCAACGCAGAAGAAAAGAAGCAACTCGAGAATCATCTCAACTCAAAAATCACGGAACTCAGCAAGTTCTCGCTCGACAATGCAGCAGTCTTCGCCATTGCATTTGGCAAAGACGACGCTTTGTTAATTGCCGCTGCGGATGGAAAAATACGCCGGCTTGATACGGAGGGAAAGCTAACTGGAACCTTTGATGTTTCCAAAGTCGCCGATGATGCACGGCTGGCAACCTCACGGTTTGATGCCAAAGCATGGCAAGCGAAGCTCGCAAGCCAAAACAAGACGACCACTTCCTCCAGCGTCAACACTCAAACTGACACAGCCCAAGACGTTGCCAAGGTATTCATCAGTCCAAGCCAGATTGAAATGGGTTCGCCGTACGCGTACACCCAGCTTGTCGTCACTGCGGTCATGAATGATGACAGCACTCGCGATATCACACGCACTGCCGACATCACCATCCCCTCGTGGGCCACAATCACCCCGAGAGGTGTTGTTCGTGCTGCGGACAACGGACAAGGAAGCGTCGTTATCAGTTACGGTGGCATCACGTCCAAGATTGACATGATTGCTGAGGGTATCACGCCGAAAGAAGCTGACGCACCCAATCATGGAGCGGTTGACTTCATTCGTGATGTAGGACCGATCCTCAGTCGGCTCGGCTGCAATCAAGGAACCTGCCATGGAGCCCAGAAAGGCAAGAATGGTTTCAAACTTTCGCTCCGCGGGTACGACCCGGTTTATGACCTTCGAGCTCTCACTGACGACCTTGCGGCCCGCCGGATCAACCCAGCTTCCCCGGACGAATCACTGATGCTACGCAAGCCGCTCGGCCTGTCCCCGCATCAAGGTGGTGTGTTGATGGAAAAAGGTGACCCCTACCACACGGTGTTGCAACGATGGATCGCTGACGGAAGCCAACTGAATCTTGAGTCTTCTCGAGTCACGGGCATCGAGATCTTCCCCACCAACCCTGTCGTGCAGCGCACTGATGCAGAGCAACAAGTCAGAGTGATCGCCCATTATGAGAACGGTGACCAACGCGACGTGACCCAAGAAGCTTTCATCGAAAGCGGCAACACGGAAACTGCAAGCGTGGACAAGAGCGGACTACTCTCCGCAATACGACGCGGTGAAGCGGCCATTTTGGCGAGATACGAAGGTGCCTATGCAGCAACCACACTGACTGTGATGGGTGAGCGAGAAGGCTACAAGACCGTTGCAGTCGAGCAATGGAGTGACATCGACAAACTGGTCGCTGACAAATGGAAACGGGTCAAAGTCATTCCAAGTGGGATGTGTGATGACTCCACTTTCCTACGACGTGTGTATCTTGATTTGACGGGACTGCCACCAAGCAGCGAACAAGTACGAAAATTCCTTGCAGACGAGACACCCACTCGCGAAAAGCGTTCTGCTGTCATTGATAAATTGATTGGCAGTGAGCCGTACATTGACTACTGGACCAACAAGTGGGCCGATCTCCTTCAGGTCAATCGAAAGTTTCTCGGGGTCGAGGGCAGCACAAAATTCCGAGAGTGGATACGGACCGCAATCGCTGAGAACCGGCCTTACAACGTCTTCGCGGAGCAGGTCCTGACTGCTACCGGCTCAAATAATGACAACCCGCCCGCATCGTACTTCAAGGTGCTGCGGACACCTGACAACACCATGGAGAACACCACGCACCTGTTCCTTGGAATCCGCTTCAACTGCAATAAATGCCATGATCACCCGTTCGAGCGTTGGACCCAGGATCAGTACTATCAAATGTCTGCCTTCTTCGCTCAGGTTGGGCTTGAAAATGATCCTGCTTCAGGAAAACGAAAAATTGGCGGCACTGCAGTGGAAGGTGCCAAGCCTCTGTTTGAGAAAGTTGTTGATCGAACTCAGGGTGATGTCAAACATCCCAAAACCAATGCTGTGGTGACTCCCAAGTTTCCTTTTGACGTACAACACGACACAAAGCCTGAAGCGACACGACGTGAGCAACTGGCAGCATGGATTACCCACAGTGACAATCCATATTTCGCGCGAAGTTACGTCAACCGTTTATGGGGCTACCTCCTCGGCGTCGGCCTGATAGAACCGATCGATGACATTCGTGCTGGTAACCCGGCAACGAACCCTGAGTTACTTGACTTTCTTACAGAATCGTTCGTGAATTCCGGCTTTGATGTCGCCGAAATGCACCGAGCGATCTGCAACAGCCGAACGTATCAACTGAGTATCAAGACGAATGCATTGAACGAAGATGATTCACTTAACTACTCACACGCATTGCCGCGTCGACTTCCTGCCGAAGTAATTTTTGACGCGGTACACACACTGACCGGAGCAGTCAGCAACATTCCTGGAATGCCCAAGGGAACTCGCGCAACAGCCATCACAGACTCGGGTGTAAAACTTACCGACGGTTTCCTGCAGAACCTTGGGCGTCCAGCCCGAGAAAGCGCTTGCGAATGTGAGCGAAGCTCGGAACTGCAACTTGGACCAGTCATGGCGTTGGTTAGTGGCCCCACGGTTGGTTCCGCCATTGCCGACCCACAGAATGTGCTGGAAAAGATTGTCACTGAACATCCTGATGACAATGACTTGGCCGAAGAGATTTTCATACGGGCTCTTGCACGCTATCCCAAACCGTCTGAACTAGAAGCATTTGCTGCCATGAAAGACATCATCAAGCAGAGCCACGAGGAACTCCTGGGTCAACTCACAGCCGCTGAATTAAACTGGAAACAACGCCGCCAAGAGTTGGAAGTAGAACGGGAAGCGAAACTGGCGAAGCTAAACCAGGAAATCGTTGCCCGCTCCAACGCGATCAAACCAGAGCGGGAAAAGCTTGCCAAGGAACGCGAGGATCGGATCAATGCCGCAAAAGCTGCCCTGGAAAAGGAAAAGGAAAGAATTCCGGCGAAAATTGACAAGATGGCCAACGCTCAGCTAAAAGCTATTGAATGGCATCCACTCTCCTACCAGTCTGGCAACTCGACCAACAAAGCGATTCTTACACCGCAACCGGACAGATCAATTATTGCCAGTGGCGACGCCTCCAAAACTGTCTACACGGTCACGATGCGAACCACACTGAACAACATCACGGGCATCCGACTGGAAGCTCTCAGTGATGCAAAGCTTCCTTCCAAAGGTCCCGGACTTGCCGACAACGGAAACTTTGTTGTGACAGAACTGGAACTGCTGTCGGCCTTGGCGAAAACCCCTGAAAAATCCAACAAGGTCAAGATCGCCAGTGGCCGTGCTGACTTCACTCAACCTGGCTTTAACATCAACCAAGCGTTCGATGGTAAAACGAACGATCAGCGAGGGTGGGCGATCTCACCGGCGATGGGAACATTTCACTGGGCAACTTTGAAATTTGACAAACCACTGCAAACCGAAGGTGATGCCATCCTGACCTTCAAAATCCATCAATTTCACAACGCAGCCAAACACACACTGGGACGATTCAGGCTTAGCGCAACGACGGCGGCAGGGAACATTCCACTGGGAGTCGCTGAACCTCTTGCTGCAATGCTGCTCACTCCCAAGGAACGTCGCGATGAGCAAACCGCTGGATTCCTAAATGAGTATATCACCAAGACAGACGGCGACATCCGCAAGGCACAGGAGGGCGTGACTGCGGCGGGAGCAGCTGTCCCACCAGACGCGACGCTGGTCGCACTTGAAAAGCGAAAGGTCGAACTCTCGCAACCTACCGTCGACGATCCACAACTCGTACAGATCAGAGATGACGCCAAACAGAGCACACAGCAGTTGGAACGGATCCGACTGACTGCTGCCGAAGACTTGACTTGGGCACTTATTAACAGTCCTGCGTTCTTATTCAATCATTGAATAAAATCACACCAACCATTCTCACAACACTTTCCTCGGAGACATTGCCATGCTTTCATTCAAAGGCTTCAAGGCAAAAGACCTCTGCGATCCCCATCTTGCAGCAACACGCCGATCCTTCCTCAGGGTAGGTGGATGTGGTGCCTTGGGATTATCACTGCCATCCATGATGCAACTGCAATCAGCTTCTGCTGCCGAGAGTGTCACCGGCAGTTCTCTGAAAGGTGGTGGTCCCGGCTGGGGTAAAGCGAAGAGTATCATCATGGTTTATCTGCAGGGTGGTCCCAGCCACCTTGATCTGTGGGATCCGAAAGAAAATGTTCCGGATAATGTGAAGAGCATTTTCAATCCGATTAGCACAAAAATCCCGGGGATTAAATTTACTGAAAATCTTCCCAAGCTCAGCCAACTGAACGATCGCTTCTCGATGATTCGCTCGATGTCCTACACACCCAATGGACTCTTCAATCATACAGCAGCGATTTATCAGATGATGACGGGATACACGACTGACAAAGTAAGTCCATCCGGACAACTGGAACCTCCCTCACCGAAAGATTTTCCCAACTACGGCAGCAATATCGTCAAGATGCGTCCCATCGATGAGCCGATGCTACCTTTCGTGATGTTGCCAAGACCACTGCAGGAATCAAACGTGGTAGGGAAGGGCGGCTCCGCTGGTTTCCTCGGAAAGTCCTTTGACCCATACACTCTTTATCCAAGCGGTGATGACCTCGACATGGGGAAAATGGATCGAATCAAGATTGACGATCTGAAGTTGCGACCTGAGGTTTTCAGCGTACGGCTTCAGAGGCGTGCAAAATTGCGTGATCTTTTGAACCAACAAATGCCTGACATCAACAAAGCGGTTGAGTCGTTCGAACTTGATGAATACTACGACCGTGCCTTGTCACTCATTGTCTCGGGCCGCGCGAGACAAGCATTCGACCTGGGGAGCGAGAGTTCCGAAATGAGAGACAAATACGGCCGCAACACGTTTGGGCAAAGCTGCCTACTGGCGAGGCGCCTGGTTGAAGCGGGAACGAGAGTGGTCGAGGTCATTTGGCCGAAAGTAGCTAATAGTGATAATCACTCATGGGATCATCACACTGGACTGAGTAAACGCATGAAGGATCAATCGGCTCCCATGCTTGATGGAGGCTTATCAGCCTTGATCTCTGACCTCGATGATCGTGGAATGCTTGAAGACACGCTTGTGGTCGCTGTGGGCGAGTTTGGTCGCAGTCCTCAGCGTGGTGTCAGTACGAGTGGGAACAACAATTCGGATGATGGACGTGACCACTGGCCCTATTGCTACACCGCGGTGATGGCAGGTGCTGGTGTTAAACGGGGTTATGTTCATGGCAAGAGTGACAAGACCGCGTCTGCACCGCTCGAGGACCCCGTTCACCCAGCGGAAGTTTTGGCAACGATCTACCACAGTTTTGGGATTCATCCTGAAACAATTGTCTACAACCATCTCAATCAGCCCCGTGAACTGGTCAAAGCAGCGGCTTTGACTCGCTTGCTGTCCTAACACAGACTTTGCAATACCGACTTCAGGCCACGTGTTAGCCTAGGAAACAACGCCCAGCGGGCCGTGCCTTTCGATTTCGTGTCAACAACTACCTGTATCAGTGAATCGACTGATCGCTGATCACGGACGGGATCGAGTCTCAGGGCAACTGGAAGAGTCTTTTTGCATTCTCTGTCGTCACTCCCGCCAAATACTTCGCAGTGACGCCACGAGTCTCAGCGATACACCGCAGAGTGTGTTCCACGCGTGCGGGTTCATTCGGACGTTTGCCACGAAGAGGCTCAGGACTCAAGTACGGTGAATCAGTCTCAACCAACAAACGATCCTCCGGAATCGCCTTGGCAACGGCCCGAAGCTCTTCGCTCTTCTTGAAGGTCACCATACCGGCAAAACTGATATACAACCCCATTTCAAGACACTGCACGGCAAGCTCAAGATCACCGGTATAAGAGTGCATGACTCCCGCAGGAACCTTGGTCTGACGTCGTAACTGTTCCGCGATTAAGTGACCGCTCTCTCGCATGTGGATGACCATCGGCAAAGCAGTATCGCGGCACAACTGCAGATGCCGATCAAAAAATTCATGCTGCAATTCGAGCGGCGTATCATCCCAATAACAGTCCAAGCCAGTCTCACCAATCGCGCGAACTCCAGGACAGCCGGCTAGTTCCTGTATCACAGAAAAGTCGTCAGGGCGGGACTCGGCAACTGAATTTGGCTGTATACCAACCGCTGCGAAAAGGAACCCCGGGTGAAGTGCAGCAAGATCACATGCTTTTCTGCTGGTCGCAACATCAATACCGATCACCATGATCCCAGTAACGCCATTTTCTTTGGCGCGTTTCACCACCGCATCAACGTTATCAGAGAACGCATCCACGTTCAGATGAGCGTGCGTATCAAAAAGCGAAAGTGTCATATTGACCAGAAGAATCGTGTCAGGTGATAGAACACAGGGGCAGCAAAACACATGTTGTCTATTTGGTCGAGAATACCAGCGTGCCCTTGAACAAGCGTGCCGGTATCGGTAACGCCACGGTCTCGTTTAATGGCACTCATAGTCATCGTTCCGGCGCACGCCATGACCGTCACAACAGCTCCCAAGATCCCGGCTTCCCACCAATAAAAAGGCGTCGCCCATGCGAGTAAGGCTGCGACAATCCCCGTGGTGACCATCGACCCAAGAAAACCCTCCCACGTGCGGGACGCGTTGATTTTTTCAGCGATCACATGCCTGCCCGCCAGGTAACCCCAGCCCCGTTCAAACACTGAGGCAAGTTGGGCGATCAGCACAAAGAACACAAGCACGCTGCCGGCGCTTCCCTGCCACTGCTCCGGTGCCGATAGTGGTGGCCGAAGGGTGGATGTAAACTTGAGATCCAACAAGGCAGGTGCATAGCTGAGAGAGTAAACGCAAATCAGCAACCCAAACTGGATTTTCGCACTACGTTCGAGAAACCTTTTATAGTCCCCCGCAATCGCCGCACGCGCCGGGATGAACAAACTGGCATAAACCGGAATCATGATGCTATAGAAATCGTAGTAGTCAATGTGCTGGTCCCCCCCAAGAAAACTTGGTGGATCACTGCCCAATGCAATCAGCAGGTACTGCAACGGCGTGAAGATAAAAAAGACCCAGAACAATGACCGATGATCGCCACGTCGTGTCGGCGTCATCGTAATGAACTCACGAAGCGCCCAAAAAGAGACAAAACCAAACAGAATCACGATACCGATTCGGTAAAGCAGAAAACCCAACGCGAAAATCACGACCATCATCCACCACACTTTCAACTTGTGGTTGAAACGATGGACCAGGGCCGACTCCACACCAATTTTCTCACGCCGCGATAGGACGAAACCCACCACAGATGCAATACTCAACGCTGCCAGCACGATAGCCAGCAGGATATAAGTCCTCGGATCATGCCAATTGGACTGCGCAAAAAGATTTGTCATGTTGCAATGCACAGGCATTCTCAAACAGTTAACCGGTCAACCACAGCCGAACCCATGAGTTTGGTACCAATGGCTTCGCCACCACGAGCGATATCATGCGTACGCAGACCGTCTGATAGGACTTTCTGAACCGCCGACTCGATTGACGTTGCCTCAGCTTCCAGTCCCAAAGAGTGCCTCAACAACATAGCCGAGGCCAGTATGGTCGCGAGTGGATTGGCAATCTCCTGGCCAGCAATGTCAGGCGCAGACCCATGAATGGGCTCATACAGCCCAGGACCATCGCTCCCAAGAGAAGCACTGGGAAGCATACCCAGAGATCCTGGCAACATTGAAGCTTCATCAGTTAAAATATCACCAAACATGTTGCCTGTGACGACAACATCAAAGTCACTGGGGCGATTGATGAGGTGCATTGCCATGGCATCAACCAACACCACATCATATTGAACATCGGGAAACTCATCCTGCATGACTCTGGCAGCAACGCGTCGCCACAAGCGACTGGGCTCAAGTACATTTGCTTTGTCCACACTCGTGAGTCGATTACCTCGACCCTGAGCAGCCTTCGCTGCAAGGCGAACAATTCGCTCCACTTCTCCGACACTGTAAACCATCGACTGGTAAGCAGCCTCAGCCTGACCACTGCCACTGGTTCCGGATTCACCAAAGTAGATTCCACCAGTCAGTTCCCTTAGGAACAAAATATCGGTGCCCTCAATGATGTCTCTCCTCAGTGGCGATGCGTCCAGCAATTCATCAAACAGGCGAATGGGCCGCAGGTTGGCGAACAAACCCAACTCTTTACGAATTTTCAGCAAACCTACCTCAGGCCGTGTTTTTGCCGAAGGATCATCCCACTTTGGACCACCAACCGCGCCTAACAAGATTGCATCGGAATCGCGGCAAGCATCAATTGTTTCCTGAGGCAGCGGATCACCGCAGGTATCAATTGAAATCCCGCCAATCATGTGGGAACTGAATTCAAACTGATGCCCAAATGACTTCGCAACAGTTTCAAGAACTCGCTGTGCTTGCGTCACGATTTCTGGGCCAATGCCATCACCAGGCAGTAAAACGATATTTGCTTTCAAGGGAGTATTGGTCGCTGGAGTAAAGAAATGGCGAATCAGGACGCTAATGTAGCCTAAGCGATTCGATTCCCCAACGTAGGCCAGATCAGACGGGCCAAAAAATACATTTCTGATATTTCTGGAAGCAGTTGCAATGGTGATTATCGAGCTGTGCCTGTCCCAACTGGTGGGAATCCAAAATACGCAGGCAGTTACAGTAGAGCCTGAACCTGCTCTAGCATCGGCTCAGGGTCCCGTAACCGCTCTGCCGCCGCCCGAGCTAATTTTGCCCAGTCCCCAACCTCCTCCTGACGGCTGGCAGCCTGCAAACATCGAATCAACTGACAGAGTGCTTGAACCTCGCGATAATTCTGGCCTTTGCCATTGATTTCTTCCCATGCCTCAACAGCCAAACAGGTGGCACGCGCAGGTTTTCCCAAGGCAAGGTGACAATCAATCCAGTACCAGTAGAAATGAAACGGAGCTGGAAGATCGGGGCCCGAGTGACTCATTTCCAGTGGAGTAATCTGCCGACCAAACCCCTGTTTGGCCAAACCACACGCATGAGCTGCCGAGACAACTCGAAAGTCAGCATCATTTTTGAGATCCACTGATTCACCATCACCAGTAACCACTGTCCCGTTGGATGGTGAAATCATCTGCATACAATCCGTAGCAGCATCGACCATCCCTTGCCAATCCTCAACAGCAAACGCCAACCCACAGTCAAACGCTGCAGCATGAAGATAGTAAAGCGGATTTTCCAGCATACGGGCATGTGCCCAGATTTCGTCTCGTAACTGCTTGGCAGCAGGGTAATTACCGCTGGCTATCTGGACTTCATATTGAGCTCCCAGACCAACACACAAGTCTTCATTATCGGTCAGTGGTGACGCCTCCACTATTAGCCCAACTTCTTGAATTTCACTTTCAAAACCAAGTGGATCAACCAGTGCATAAGCACTCGCCAGCAGATTATTCAATCCAACCCGCTGTGACTTCAGTTCATAGTCAACTGACCGAGACTCCATTGCGGCGGGCCGCACCACCTCTAATCCCTCGACCATATCATTGGCGGTTCCAATCAACTCACTGGCCAGATAAAAGTCGAACACAAGAGAGACTGGACGGTCTGCCAAACCTTTTGCCATCGCCGAGGCGTCACGCAAGCCCTGCAAACGCGTTTTCAGTGTTTGCTGCTGCATGGCAAGGTCAAGCCGATCGATTGCCTGACTCAACGAATTGAATTCCGTTTCACTTTTGTGCGATTCATACTCCTTTAGGTAATCATCAAGTAGATCATAAATCCCGGACATGAAATCCCTGTTTGCTATATTTTACAATCGAGCTTGGTAGCTCGGCTGAACGAGCATTTTCTTTAGAAAACTTGCCTAGTGCGATTCAATCAGCTCAACGCGTCCCTTGATAGCACGCTCCTGAATCACACCAAAGTCGCGGCTGTCGAGCGACACTGGCACATTATCGCCCACAACAAAATATTCCCTTCTCCCCAACCTAATCGGATAGCGTGCGCGATCATCATGAGGCCGAAGTCTGTATTCAATTTGGCGTGCGAGCTGCAGGCAGGACAATTGCACACTTCCCTCCAGCACCCGTATCGCCACAGGTGTTTGAGCTGAAACCGGGGCAAACTCTACCGCCACTGCATCATCTGATGAAACATTCAGTGCGTATGGTCCATTCACGTCACAAGTGACTCCAACCATCCGGCCGCCAATCCAAAAGACAACTTCTAATCGTCCCTGATCCTCACAAACCACATTGGCGTTCAGAGCAAGGCGACGGGCCGGTTGCAACTTACGACTCAAACCAGCGTTATAGGGATAGTCATCCCAGATACAGCTCGGCTGATTGCGTTGATAAATACTGCGGTGGCGGTACATCAACCAATCTGAGTCTTCCGATGTCCAAACCCGCTGTTTATTACGCTGCCAACCTTCCCCATGCCACCGTGACAACTCGCGGCGGTTGTCCAGTTCAAACACCAAGTTGGAAGCTGGGACATTAAGATCGTCTTGGGCTCTCATCGCGTTGTGAATCGTCTCCCCATTCACCAACAAAGAAGCCCCCCTCAATTCCACGAGATCACCTGGAAGGGCAATAATTCGTTTAATCCGCATCATGTCTTCACCACTGATGGCTACCACGTCACCAATGCGCAAGGGCACGTCACCAATGCGCAAGGGACTGGATATTGACTTGGACGCATCCACATGCTCGTACGCGTGAACTAGAACCACACTGGCAGCATGTGCACCATTTTCCACGGTTGCCCGATCGCCACAGTGAAAACAAATGACAGATGTACCCTCATCCGAAATATCGATTGGCCAATTGAGACCACAGTCGACACACTTTGCGATCTGGTGTTCGCCTAGCAGGGTAGGTGCCATCGACGGGCCGTGAATGGCAAATCGAACGGCAGATGCCATCCCTCTTTTCCAGCCAGCCCACCCAATGAAAATCGCCGCAAAAACCATGACAAAGCTGGCCACGACCACGGACGGTCGGTACTTCCATCTGCGGACATGTTTCTGCAGGGACAGCGGTACCGCGTGCTCACCTTGAGTTCCTGAATCATCATTCGGCAGTTTTCCGGCGTGATCTAACAAGAAAATACGCTTCAGGGTATACTGAGGGTTGGCTCAAGCGGACATTTCCAAGTGCTCGCTGATCCAGTATAACCCCTGAAAATCAGAAACAAATCGTCACTCCCTAATCGCCATCGATTGCCTCTTTCGAGGTTCTCCATTCGGAGCGGAAATTCACCCTTGAATAAGTCCCCGATCTCCACGCGTGGCCGAATGGGTCAACTTGCAGGCGTCCAGATAGCCGCAACTGGATCCTACGTGCCCGAGGAAGTAGTAACCAACGAAGACTTGGCTGCCCTCGGTTGCGACAGCGAATGGATCATTCGTCGCACCGGCATCCACGCACGACGCCGGGCCAGTGAGGATCAAGCAACGAGTGACCTATGCTACGAAGCAGCGCTACGATGTATCGAAGAAGCCGAAATTACGGTTGACGAAATCGACTTGATCATCGTTGCAACCATGACGCCTGATCACCCAACCCCCTCAACTGCCTGTCATTTACAAAGGCGACTTGGAGCAGTATCGCCAGCAATGGACGTGAATGCTGCATGTGCTGGATTCATGTACGGTTTGATCACAGGTTCGCAGTTCATTGCCACCGGAAACAATCAATGTGTGCTTGTCGTTGGTGCCGACTTGATGAGCCGCACGGTGAACCCGGATGACAAAAAAACCTACCCACTTTTCGGCGATGCCGCGGGTGCTGTCCTGCTCACTCCCGACACAGAAAATTCTGGCTCAAGTATTCTCTCGTACCAAGTTGGCAGTGAGGGATGCGGCGGAGAGATGCTCTGCATCGCAGCAGGCGGGACACGCCAAGAACTGACACCCGACATGCACTCGCAAGGCAAACAGTTCCTTGCAATGGATGGAAGAAATGTTTTTAAATGGGCCGTTCGCGTCTTTGACGAAAGTGCGAAACAGGTACTGCAACAAGCCAATGTCGATCCAAGTGAACTCGCAGTTGTCGTGCTTCACCAAGCCAACCAACGCATCATCGACTCGGCTGTCTCTGACCTGAGTGTCGAACGTGAAAAGGTATTCGTCAATCTCGACAATTACGGCAATACATCCGGCGCCAGCATTCCTTTGGCGTTGGATGAGGTTGTACGGGCGGGGACGATCAAGCGTGGAGATCTCCTGCTACTTTGCGGGTTTGGGGCAGGGCTTGCCTGGGGCACAGCCCTGTTGCGTTGGTAACCCTGGCTTGCAGTGGCCAGTGGCTGCAAGCATCCATGTCCGGCACGCCCTCACGACCGACACCCCGGAAAATCACAGTTGGTTTACCGGGACCGAGACTGTTGAATTCAGAAGATCAGGGCCGCCTCGCCCGCGAAGCGGGCAGTAGCAAGCGACGAACGAAAAGTGCCGCAACGAAACACTGCTGATCTACCTCAACCGAGCAGCACACTGCGGAATATGGCAGCGTTCCAACTACAACAGGTGCTTGGCTTTGACCTCAAGGTACTGGTTAACCAAAGGGGCAGTGAGTTCGTCCGGGAAGGTATCCACGACCAAAACTCCCCGGTGCGTCAAATCTTTCACTACCTGATCCCGCCACAACAAAATATCAGCGGCAGCAGCAGCGCGGTACATCTTGAAATCGTCTCCGTCGGGATTATCAGCTGCATCAAACATTTCCCGATCCCGCAGCAGAATCCCAAGCGGCAAGTGCTGTCCATTAATATTTCCCATGTAGTCGACAACGGCCGCAGCATTGACTTCGTCAATGACATTGGTCGCCAAGACGACAAGCGAACGCCTCTTGCAATGCGTAGAAAGATACAAAAACGCCTGATCGTAACGTGACTCAACCAAGCGAGGAAACTGATCAAATCCTGCTTGAATGAGTCGGTTCATTTGACTTTTTCCGCCGCGCGGTGGGATGTACGAATGGATCGTATCGGAAAAACAGAGCATGCCCACTGAATCTCCCTGAGAAAGCGCAACATACGCCATCATCAAAATTGAATTCAATGCATGATCCAGCAGCGTGTAACCATCACGTTCATTAGTCATCATCCTTCCGCAATCGAGCAGGAAGATTACCCTTTGACTCTGGTCATTTTGGAATTGCCTGACGGTCAACTTGCGGCGACGAGCTGTACTTCTCCAATCCATGTGTCGATAGTTGTCGTCTCGTGAATAATCACGCAATCTTTCGAACTCACTATCCTGCCCAACTCTTCGGGTTTTCCGTACGCCAATCAGGCTGAGGCGATTGGTTCTAGCCAGCAGCGCGTAATCGGATAGCTGCTTCATATCCGGGTACACGTTCAACCGGTTTTGCAGAGGAAGACACAGTTGCCGATTCCACAGTTTCATGGGGCTGAAAAATTTCAGATAGACCGACTTCAACTCAAACGCACCTCGCTTTCCTGGCGTCAGTTTTCGGGCTAAGGTCAATCGCCCCATCGGCGGGAGTCGCAATTGGTGCTCATTCGGTGAACACTCAAAGAACTCGGGAAGATCATCCCGAACACGACCATTCAAAGTCATCGAACTGCGATTCTCTACCGTCAACTCACTGTCCAAAGGGATTCCCAATGAACAAGTTCTCGCAATCGATCTCGTGACACTGATACCGCGGTTGGCATACAAGTAAACCAGCAACAAATCCACGGTTGCGAAACCTATCAGCCCCAGATCCAGCAAGACAGCAATGAACAGAAAACTGGGCTGGAAGATGGTAGCAATCGTTGCAGCCATCGGTACGAAAAGTACCAACACCCACCAGATTGTGGGATAAACCTTCATCCTCCAAGCGACAAGAACGAGCGGTAGACACAGCAAAGCCAGAGTCAGCCAAGGCAACTGGGTGTACTGGCTCACTTGTTCCTGCACTGCGCCCTGCATTGTACCGTTCAT
>Ga0315330_10000498_pt1 | contig 24397 bp, 24 predicted proteins | sample M140m34915metaG_FD_203453 | JGI IMG/M metagenome (GOLD analysis project Ga0315330, IMG submission 203453) | Ammonia-oxidizing marine archaeal communities from Monterey Bay, California, United States - M1 40m 34915 | ecosystem: Environmental > Aquatic > Marine > Intertidal zone | place: USA...
CGATGAGAAGTTAGTCGCGTTATTTTCAAACGGTACCTATCATACAATATACCTTGCCCCCTATAATTATCATCGAATTCACATGCCAAGTGATGGTGAAGCTCGCTTTTTACGCTACACCCCCGGGCATCTGTTCTCGGTCAATAAAAATACAGTAAACAACATCAACAACCTGTTCTGTGTGAATGAGCGCGCGTCGATTGTATATGAAAGTGATAGTGGCTACTTCGCGCTTGTGATGGTCGGAGCGCTAAATGTTGGAAGCTTTGAGGTCTACACGCACTTACAAAGTAGGTTTGTCAATAGGCCAAAACACAATTTAAAACCCGATACTTTGCACCCCCTGCAGAGTGAAAAGATCCTGAGAGGTACTGAATTGGGGCGCTTCAACATGGGTTCAACCGTCATCTTACTGACAAGCAGAAACTTCGCATCTTGGGAAAAATTTGAGACACACGAAAAGAGTATTTCGGTAGGGGCCGAGCTAGGAGGCACTATTAACCTATAGACCTTACCTCCCCCTTAGTTCTCGTTCAGAATTATCTAGTTCAGTAGGCCTGCATGGCGACTAAGCAGTAATGCATAAGCACCCCTGGGAACAAGCCGAGAAACAAAATAAGAGCACCATTAAGAGTGAAGACATACGTGCCTAATGACGGCTGATTACCAGCATGAGAGTCTGGGGCTGGCTCATCAAAATACATAATTTTGACCACCCTCAGATAATAGTAAGCACCTATAAGAGAAAAAATAACCGCGACGGCTGCTACAACCACACTCCCTGAAGCAATCAATTCTTTCAGCACAAACCATTTAGCCCAAAAGCCTGCAAATGGAGGTACGCCAGCCAGTGAAAAAATAACCACCATAGAAATAAAACTTATCCAAGGTCTCGTTTTCGCCAGACCAGCAAAGTCATTAATCAATTCAGGTGCCTTTGACTTACTTACCAAAAGTATAATTATACCAAACGCGCTCATACTCGTTATCGCGTAAATGATTACGTAAAACATTGATGCCGCGTACCCTTGTGCGGTTGCAGCAATGACCCCCAGGATCAAAAATCCCATATGAGAAATCGTCGAATAAGCTAACATGCGTTTAATATTTGTCTGAGCAATAGCCACTATATTACCAATCGCGATAGATGTAACAGCCAGTATGGTTAACATAGCGCTCCATTGGATGGACAAACCAGGCAAACCATCCACCAATACTCTTATCGCCATCGCAAACGCAGCTATCTTGGGGGCGGAACTTATGAACAAAGTGACGGGAGTCGATGCTCCCTGATAGACGTCGGGTACCCACATATGAAAAGGTGCTATCCCCAACTTAAACGAGATACCGACTAGTACAAACACAAGACCAAAAACAAGCAACAAACTTTGATCACCTCTGACAGAGTATTCTGCTAGTTCCGCTAAGTTGAGTGTTCCGCTAACACCATAAAGCATAGAAATGCCGTACAACAGCATCCCAGAGGCTAACGCTCCTAATATAAAATATTTCATTGCAGCTTCGGAGGCTAAAGCCGAATCTCGTTCCATCGCCACCATCGCATATAATGAAAGAGACAATAACTCTAACCCTAGATACAAGGTTAATAAACTTTGAGCGGATATCAGTACCATCATGCCCAACGCCGAGAATATTGCTAGGATATAAAATTCAGACTGTCCTTTGTCGCTTCGTTTAAAATATTCGCGCGCGTAAAAAAAGTTGAATAGCAGTGAAATTAAAAGGACCAGCTTAAGCAATATAGACATGGGGTCTATAACCAGCGTTTCGGAAAATCCAGTTGATTTTTCCGCGGGCCAGTAGGTGACGATGCTCACTAGGACAATACCGACCGACACTACCGCAGTCCAAAAAGTGACGTCACCCGAAGAAGGCTTGCGATAAACATCTACCATGAGCAACAAGCAGACAAAACCAGTGAGAAGAATTTCTGGCATTATTAAACTAAGATCGTTCATAAAATCAGCCTAAGGAAGTTTAGATACCGATATATGTTGCGCTAACTGCTCAACACTCGCGTGCATCATCTCAAATAAGGGATCGGGCCATATGCCAAATAAAAGCACCATAGCTGCCAGCGATGCCAGCATAAAAAACTCTCGTTTATCGACGTCTACCAGTTCCATCACTTTCGGATTTTTTATTTCACCAAAAGCGACCCGTTTGTACATCCATAATGTGTACGCTGCGCCTAAAATCAAAGTGGTAGCTGCTAGAAATGCGTACCAAAATTGAGCCTTGAATGCGGTGAGTATCACGATAAACTCTCCTACAAAACCTGAAGTACCAGGCAGACCTGCATTCGCCATCGCAAACAAAAGCATAAATGAGGCGAATATTGGCATCGTATTCACTACGCCACCATAATCACCTATCTCTCGGCTATGCATTCGATCGTATAGGACACCAACGCATAAGAACATTGCGCCGGAGATAAACCCATGCGAGATCATCTGAATCATTCCTCCTTCGATTCCAGCACTCGCTTGCATCCAATCTCCAGTGTTAGTTGCAACCTGAAAAATCACAAAGAAACCGAGCGTCACAAACCCCATGTGCGAGATTGAGGAATAGGCAATCAATTTTTTCATATCCTGCTGCGCCAAAGCAACAAAGCCAATGTAAACGATAGCAATTAGTGACAAAGCGATCATCAAACCATCAAAAGCCATCGAAGCATCGGGAGCTATAGGCAGACTAAAACGTAAAAAGCCGTACCCCCCTAGTTTGAGCATGACAGCAGCCAATATAATAGATCCACCGGTCGGCGCTTCGACGTGAGCATCGGGTAACCATGTGTGCACGGGCCACATAGGTACTTTAACCGCGAAGGCTAATAGAAATGCAATAAATATCCATTTTTGCTCTAACATTGTCAGACCAAGACTGTGCAGAGCTAATACGTCAAAAGTCCCACCTTTAAAATACAGGTAAAGAAGTGCGACTAGCATGAAGAGTGAACCCATAAAGGTATACAAGAAGAATTTTATCGTAGCATAGACTCTGCGTGGTCCTCCCCATATGCCAATGATCAGAAACATAGGGATTAGCATTGCCTCCCAAAACACGTAAAACAATACGGCATCCAGAGAACTGAAAACACCTATCATTAGCCCTTCCAAAAGAAGGAATGCTCCCAGATAAAACCCTTGCCTATCCTTAATAACTAGCCAACCAGCCAATACAACTATACAAGTGGTAAATGTGGTCAAAATAATTAGCGGGAGAGCTATACCGTCAATACCTAGTGCATACTGTATTCCAAAAGCTGGGATCCATTGAGCTAACTCCGTGAACTGCATGGAACCAAGATCATTGTTGAATCGACTCCAAATGAATAGAGAAATAGCGAAAGTAATCACGCTTAAGGATAAAGCGAGGATTTTCGTGAAAATTTCAGAAAAGCGTACGCCCGAAAAAATAACAGACATACCACCTAAGATAGGCAACCAAATAAGTATGCTTAAAAATCGTATTTCGTCACCCATATATAAGTTCTTTCTTTATACAATTATTTTAAAAATCAAAGGATACCTAATTCGCGAGCAAAAATTGATGCACGAATACAATCAAAAGGAAAATCAACCCAAGTATCATCGCGAAGGCGTAATGATATAGCAATCCTGACTGTAGTCGGCGAGCAATTTGAGAAGTCCACGATACAACTTTTGCGCTACCATTAACGACTGCCCCATCAATAATTGCTACATCGCCCACTCGAAAGAATAGTTGCCCAACGCGCCTTGTCCCTCCGGCAAAAAACCAGTCATTAAATCGGTCAAACCCATATTTATCGAGCAGCAACCTGTGCAACGCACCTACAAGGGTAACTGCTTTGGCGGGGATGTCAGGTCGTCTAAGGTAGCAAAACCATGCAGTGAATACGCCAGCCGCTGCCAACCAAAATGGAGGTTGGGATAATCCATGTATCATCATCCCTAGCACACCGTGGTAATGCGTGCCAAGCTCGGCTAGGACATCATGACTAGTAGCGACATATATCCCCTCACCGAAAAATCCATCAAACAACATAGGCGTAATCGCTACCGCTCCCGAACCAACAGATAGAACGGCTAGCAGCAGCAAAGGGATAGTCACAACTGACGGCGATTCATGCAAGTGAGACCTAGTTTTCTCGTCGAAACGTTCTTCTCCATGAAAAACTAAAAAGACTAATCTAAACGAGTATAACGCAGTAATAAAAACTCCAGATAGTATAGCGTAATACGCTATTCCAGCACCCGGAATATGAGATAAGTGCACAGCTTCTATTATCGCATCTTTCGAAAAAAAGCCCGAGAAGCCGGGAAAGCCTATAAGCGCCAAAGACCCTATCAAACTAGTCCAATAGGTTATCGGCATATACTTTTTCAAACCGCCCATTTTTCGCATATCCTGCTGATGATGCATACCCATTATCACTGAGCCAGCTGCCAAGAATAGAAGTGCTTTAAAAAAAGCATGCGTAAACAGATGAAAAATACCCGCGGCGTATGCTGAGACACCAAGAGCCACCGTCATATAACCTAATTGGGAGAGAGTTGAATACGCGACGACGCGTTTGATATCACTCTGGACCAAGCCCAAAAGCCCCATAAAAAAAGCAGTGATTGAACCAATGATAAGTACAGTGGTAAGTGCAACCTCCGACAACTCAAATAATGGAGACATTCTTGCAACCATGAATATTCCGGCGGTAACCATAGTGGCGGCGTGAATCAGGGCTGAGATTGGAGTCGGACCTTCCATTGAATCAGGCAACCACACATGCAGGGGCACTTGCGCAGACTTACCCATAGCACCAACAAAAAGAAGTAAACACATAACGGTCATCACAGACCATTCATAGCCTGGCATTACTACCATTACGTCATCTTCTATTCCAGGAGCCATAGAGAATGCTGTACCGTAGTCAAGACTGCCGAAGTACATGAATACGCAGCATATACCGAGCAGAAAACCAAAATCACCCACACGGTTAACCAAGAATGCCTTTAAATTAGCGTATATAGCAGTGTCTTTCTTAAACCAGAAGCCTATCAGCAGATAAGAGACAACTCCGACAGCTTCCCAACCGAAAAAAAGTTGAAGGAAGTTGTTGGACATAACCAGCATCAACATGCTGAAAGTAAAAAGAGATATATAGGAAAAAAACCTCTGGTAACCTGAATCGTCACGCATATAACCAATGGTGTAAATGTGGACCATCCATGAAACAAAGGTAACGACTAACATCATCGTTGCGCTCAATTCATCTATCAAAAAGCCAACATAAAAATTTAGCCCGCCAGTCGACAACCAAAGATATAAATTTTGATTAAAGACCGGCTCATCCCAAACTACTAATTTACAAAAAACAATTAAGGAGAGAACAAATGACACTCCCACGCCAATAATAGTGACCCAATGAGCTCCAGCGCGACCTATCTTTTTACCAAACAGTCCCGAAATCAGAGCTCCAAATAATGGTGACAGTACTATAGCTAAACACAGGTTCTGCATTATCAACTATTCCCTACTTCAATTGAACACATCAGTTTCATAGAAATCATCAACCCTTCATTACATCCAGATCTTCGACATTAATTGAGTTCTTATTTCGAAATAGTACTACAAGGATCGCGAGTCCAATGGCAGCTTCTGCAGCAGCTACTGTTAAAATAAAAAATACGAAAACTTGGCCCGAAACATCGTCAGCATACCGCGAAAATGCGATAAAATTGGTATTCACAGCTAACAGCATCAGTTCGATACACATCAGCAGGATAATGACATTTTTTCGATTTATAATTATTCCGGCGACACTCAAACAAAATAAAATTGCTCCTACGGTCAGAAAGTCTGATAGTGCTAACATTTGCTAAACTCCTACTCTTCTTTCTCGGGCACCACTTTGATGACCCGCAATCGATCTGTACTTCTTACTAACACTTGATGGTCAGGATCCGCTGCCTTGGTCTGCCGAGTTGCTCTTAGAGTTAGCGTGATCGCAGCAACTATGGCTACCAGTAAAATCACAGCAGCAACCTCAAATGGCCAGATATAATCTTGATACATCGCCAACCCTAGAAACCTAGTATTATTATAATCACTCGGGTAAGGCTCAATTGCAGCAATTTTCTCGAGACCAAAATTATCGCTACCAACAATAGACCCAAGCGAAATTAACATTCCTACGGAAACTAGAAGCGCGACAGGTACATAGCGCGCAAAACCCTCTCGCAACTCTGCAAGATTAATATCAAGCATCATCACAACAAATAAAAATAGCACCATAACCGCACCGACATACACTAACACTAACGCAATCGCGAGAAACTCGGCCTCAAGCAACAGCCATAAACCGGCGCTTGAAAAGAACGCTAGCACTAAAAATAGGGCGGCATGAACAGGGTTCTTAATACAGATAACCATGACGGCAGACAGGACAACCATACTCGCAAAAATATAAAATAGCACTTGTTCAAACATTTATTTTTTGTGCCAGCGCAGAAATTTCTTATGCCCCACCACATCTCCCATAAATAAGTAACACATTACCGGTATCTAGCTTCAGCTTGACGATCAGACGCGATCTGTTCCTCAAAGCGGTCGGCATTCGCTAATAATTTTTCTTTCGTCATTAAAAGATCACCACGTGCCTCTCCATGGTACTCAAAATGTCGAGTTTCAACTATTGAATCAACTGGGCACGACTCCTCGCAAAATCCGCAGAAAATGCACTTAGTTAAATCTATATCATATTTAGAAGTGCGTCTGCTACCATCGTCTCTCACCTCCGACTCAATGGAAATAGCTAGAGCAGGACACACTGCCTCGCACAACTTACATGCAATGCACCGCTCCTCTCCATTGGGGTAGCGTCTCAACGCATGCAAGCCTCGAAACCGCGCAGATTGAGGTGTTTTTTCTTCGGGATATTGAACCGTTACTTTTCGGGTAACAAGTCTCTTACCGGTCAGACCAAGTCCTTTGAGAAGCTCCCACAAGGTCAGACTTTTTAAAAAATTAATACATTTACCCATCGACGATCCCCGAAACTAATTTACAAACCAAGGGGGTAGTTGCCAGACGACCATCGCGGCGACTAGCATAACCCACACTATTGTTATTGGAAGAAATATCTTCCATCCTAGTCGCATGATTTGATCATAGCGATATCTCGGGAAAGTTGCTCTAAACCAAAGAAATAGAAACAAAAAACCCCCTGTTTTTAGCAAAAACCAATGAATTCCGTCAGGAATAAAGCTTAAAGGAGACAACCAACCGCCAAGAAACATGATGGCTGTTAGTGCCGAAATCAAAATCATGTTGGCATATTCAGCTAAGAAAAATAGTGCGAATGCCATTCCCGCATACTCCACGTGAAAGCCCGCTACGATCTCGGATTCGCCCTCGCTGACATCAAAAGGCGCTCTATTGGTTTCGGCAACTCCAGCAATAAAATAAATTAAAAACAAGGGGAATAATGGTAACCAAAACCAACTAAAAATACCTAGAGCGCCTCGTTGAGCTTCGATAATATCACCTAAATTTAAACTTCGCGCCGCAACTAGAACTCCAACTAGTGCGAAACCCATGGCGATTTCATACGAGACGATCTGTGCGGCTGATCTCATAGCGCCTAAGAATGCATATTTTGAATTAGACGCCCAGCCCGCGATAATAATTCCATAAACCCCAAGCGAAGTCAGGGCCAAGACATAAAGTAACCCAGCGTTGATATCAGCAAGGACCATCTCGGAACCAAAAGGGATAACTGCCCAAGCCGCCAGTGCAGGACCCAGAGCCAAAATTGGAGCTAGCAGAAATAAAAAGCGACTCGAACCAGTTGGAACGATCAACTCTTTACACATTAATTTTAAAGCATCGGCAATTGGCTGCAGCAACCCTCTCGGGCCAACCCGATTAGGGCCAATCCTTACCTGCATGTAACCTATAACTTTTCTCTCTGCCAAAGTTGTATACGCAACAGCGGCCATTAGCGGAAGCATGATTGCCAAAATTTTTAGAACAATAACTACCACGACCACTAAAGGAGGATAAAGTAGCGGCTCAAGAATCTGCTCTACCAATGCTATAGGACTCATGAGGCACCTATCAGAGTTTTCTCTAGAGAAACTTGAGCGCAATTATCAAGGACATCTAATAATTCAGGACAAGCTCCTAACACGTGCACCGCCCCCTGTGATATCGCATCATCTAAAACAACTTCTGCAAGTGCAGCCCTATCACCAAGACGAACAGTGACTCTTTCTCTGTCTGCCAAGCTCAACGATGAAGCCGTGTTTGAACAGATCCTCACCACCTTTTCGATCCCTAATGTCTTCTGTAGTGAATCAGCGTGACGAACCAAGCTATCGCCTCGGTACATGGGAATTTCCACAATCATTTCTAGACCATCAGTATCAAGGACTAAAGGTGTTTCTTTTTTGTCGCACTCGGGAGCCACAAATCCTCTAACCATCCAGCGGTGCAACGAATCCCCTAGTACGTCTGCAACTTCAATAGCATCAAATCCTGACAGGCTAAGCCTAGACCCCAAAACTCTCAAAATTTTCCAGGCTGGCCGTGATTCCCCAAAAGGCCTTACCACTGAGTTAAAATTTTGTACTGTCCCAGTAGCGTTAACGAAACAGCCCTCATTTTCGGCATAAAGTGCCATAGGAAGTATAACGTCAGATAGCTCTAATAAACTGTCGGTAGCAAATGATGAGATAGAGATAACAAATTCCGCCTCACTTAGAGATTGTCTCGTTTCACTGGGAACGGCAGTATCCATCAACGGGTCAATGCCCATGAGAATGTATCCACGGTTTGTGGAACTAAGTGCCTCACGTGAGTCCACACCGCGTTCAGGAAGAACTTCTCCGCCAGCTCCACGATGAGGTATCGCACCAGCTAGCCAGGCTCCCGCTGAGTTGGCACCGCTTTCAATCGTGAATTTTTTAGCACCTAACGTTGAAGCAATACTATTGATATGTTCAATTAAAATAGAGCGATCAACATGACATTGAATTGTCGAGCCACAAACCAAAAAAGGCGCCTTAGAGTTGACAAGCAAACCAGCCAATGAATCTATTTCCGACGGCTCGCTCTGCTCAGAATTATCATCTAGTCTAATGATACTCTCCGAAAGCTCCTTCAAAAAAGAAGCTAGCTTTGAAGGCTTCATTATTACTTCTTTGCTAACGGAGTAATTGAATGGCCGGCCGTGAGTATCAATGTAAATAACTTTAGCACCTTTCAATACAGCTTTTCGAATACGTAAGTTTAATAACGGCGCCTCATGTCTGGGATAAGAGCCAACGATTAATACCGCGTCTGCCTGCTCTAGACTACTTAAGCTATCATCCGCATTTGGGAAAAATGGCTCACTACTCTGCTTCCTGAAATCAACTTGTCGCAGCCGGTGATCGACACTATTTGAACCCAAACCCCGTAACAATTTCTGAAACAAATAAAACTCTTCAGTGGTGGAAGAGGGAGATGCCAACCCAACCAGATCATTGGCATTCTCCGGATGATGTTCTTTCAACAGACTAGTAACTCGAGAAAATGCGGTCTCCCAGTCACAATCAATCCACTGACCATTTCGCTTTATCCTTGGGCTAGACAACCTATTCTGGTGATGCATACCCTCATAACTGTATCTATCTCTGTCAGAGAGCCACGTCTCATTTATATCAATATTTTCTTTAGGGACGATGCGTTTTACCTTCTGTCCTTTTACATGAAAATACAAATTTGAGCCCAAGCAGTCGTGCGGCGCAATACCAGCTACCTGTTTCAACTCCCAGGCTCTGGCAGAAAATCTGTATGGCTTGTTAGTTAAAGCTCCAACAGGGCAGAGATCAATGACGTTACCAGATAGTTCGGAACGCATCGCCTTTTCTACGTAGGTTCCTATTTCCATATTCTCGCCACGACCAGTAGCGCCTAATTCCCGCAGACCAGCGATCTCTTCTCCAAATCTTACGCACCTCGTACAGTGTATACATCGAGTCATCTCAGTTTGAACTAGTGGCCCTATATCTTTGTCCTGAACAACCCTTTTCCCTTCAGTGAACTGGGATACCCCACTTCCATACCCCATAGCCAGATCTTGCAACTCACATTCGCCACCTTGGTCGCAGACAGGGCAATCTAGAGGATGATTGATAAGTAAAAATTCCATTGTGGCATGTTGTGCGGCCGTCGCTTTTTCTGAACGAGTGAATACTTTCATGCCTTCTGACACCGGCGTCGCGCACGCTGGCATCGGCTTGGGGGCACGTTCAACTTCCACAAGACACATTCTACAGTTTGCCGCCACCGTTAGGTTCTTGTGATAGCAGAACCTAGGCACGTAAATTCCCGCAGCATCAGTGGCCTCGATCAACATGGACCCCGGCTCGGCATCGATTTCACGTCCATCTACTTCTATTTTGATTTTATCGGTATTACTCATAATTATTATCAGATGCTTCAAGCGGCGGCTGAGTCGTCCTTATTATCTAAAATGCTATATCCATGCTCGATGTAATGAACAAACTCACTATAAAACTCTTTCACAAAACTCTGGACTGGCATAGCCGCGGCGTCGCCTAAAGCACAGATAGTATGCCCTGCTATCTTCCCCGCTACCGCATCGAGACGCTCGATATCTTCAGTCTGTCCCTGCCCTTTAATTATTCTGTCCAGCATTCGATACAGCCAACCAGTACCTTCTCTGCAAGGCGTACACTGTCCACATGATTCGGCATAATAAAATCGAGACACGCGGCGCAATACCTTAACCATGTCAGTGGTATCGTCCATTACAATCACTGCGCCAGAACCAAGCATCGACCCTGCTTCAGCTATCGAGTCATAGTCCATATCGACGTCAAGCATCTTTTCACCCGATAGAACCGGAACCGAGGAACCACCAGGAATCACTGCCTTCAAACTTCTCCCTTCGAAAAGCCCCCCTGCAAGCTCCAATAACTCTCTAAAAGAGGTGCCCATCGGCACTTCAAAATTACCAGGCTTTTGCACATGCCCGCTGACTGAGAAAATCTTTGTGCCACCATTATTAGGTTTTCCTAGTTCCGCAAACCAATCGGCGCCTTTACGCATAACAGTAGGCACAGTAGCCAAGGACTCGGTGTTATTAATGATAGTGGGTTTTCCGTAAAGACCATACATAGCGGGGAAAGGGGGCTTAAATCGTGGCTGTCCTTTTTTCCCCTCCAAAGATTCGAGAAGAGCTGTCTCTTCTCCGCATATGTACGCACCCGCACCTAAATGGTCGTACAACTCGAAATCAATTCCTGAACCATTAATATTTTTACCAAGCAAACCTAATTCGTAAGCTTCCGCTAGTGCATTCTGAAAGCGTATGGCTGGCTCATCCATAAACTCTCCTCTCATATAGTTATACCCAACTGTAGCACCAACTGCATAACCCGCAATAGCCATACCTTCTATCAAGGCATGTGGGTTAAATCTCAATATATCCCGATCTTTACAGGTACCCGGTTCACTCTCATCAGAATTACACACCAAGTACTTTTGCATGTCACCTTTACCGATAAAACCCCACTTTACTCCAGCTGGAAAGCCGGCCCCCCCACGACCGCGCAAACCCGAAGCCTTTACAGCCTCAACAATTTCTTGAGGAGAGGTCTTTTTTTGGAGGATATTTTCCCAGGCAGTATAACCACCTATTTTCCGATAACTTTCTAGCGTCCACGGTTGCTCAAATTGCCGAGTTTCATAGCACGTCTGATTTAGCTGAATATTATTCTTCATTTTAGATTATCCAAAATCTCGTCAACGCCATCAATGGTAAGATGTTCGTGATAGACATGATTGACCTGCATCATTGGAGCGCCACAACATCCTGCAAGGCACTCCTCTTCTCTTTTCAAGAAAATACGACCATCCGGAGTAGATTCGCCCAAACTAATACCTAGCTTATTTTCAATGTGCTCAACTATCTCGTCGCTTCCGCGCAACATACAAGAAATGTTTGTACAAATAGCCACACAGTTCCTTCCACAAGGCTGTGTCTCAAACATTGAGTAAAAACTAGCGACTTCATACACCGCAATCCTAGGCATATTCAAATAATCAGCTACTGCATCCATTAAGCTTTCTGTTAAAAAGCCCTGATTTTCGTGCTGCACCTCAGTTAAAGCGGACAAAATAGCCGACTGTTTCTGGTCTTCAGGGTACTTTTTCAAGCATCCATCTATTAATGCTCTAGCGTGTTCAGATAATATAGTGTCCACAGAATCTTCCATCACAACTTTGCCTAACGGTCTACTTCCCCAAAAACAATATCCATGGTACCTATGACCGCTACAACATCAGATAACATATGACCTTGAACCATTTCGTTCATGGCGGACAAATGCGCAAAGCCGGATGCGCGTGCTTTAACCCGATAAGGCTTGTTCGCCCCGTCTGACACTAAATAGATACCAAATTCTCCTTTTGGATGCTCCACCGCAGCATATGCCTCACCCATAGGCACGCAATACCCTTCCGTAAAAAGCTTAAAGTGATGAATCAGCGATTCCATATCTCCCTTCATAGACTCACGATCAGGGGCTACTAGTTTGGGATCTTGCAGAATTACGGGACCAGGATTAACCTTAAGCCAATTTATACACTGACCTATAATTTTGGCAGACTGCCGCATTTCTTCAACACGAACTAAATACCGATCATAGCAATCACCGTTAGTACCAACAGGAATATCAAAATCTAACTCACGATAAACTTCATAGGGTTGTTTTTTTCGCAGATCCCAAACAACCCCAGATCCTCTTAACATTGGGCCAGTAAAACCCAATTCGAGTGCTCTTTCAGGAGTGACAATTCCTATGTCTACTGTTCTTTGCTTCCATATACGATTGTCAGTTAGCAAAGTCTCATACTCATCAACGCACGCAGGAAAACGATCAACAAAATCTTGTAAAAAATCCAATAAGGAACCAGAACGGTTTTCGTTAAGCTTCTGGACCTCTTTCTCGCTACGCCACTTTGACACTTCATATTGAGGCATCGTTTCGGGCAGATCGCGATAGACGCCACCTGGCCGGTAGTAAGTCGCATGCATTCGAGTACCCGATACTGCCTCATAGCAGTCCATCAGATCTTCCCTCTCCCGAAAACAGTAGAGGAACATTGTCATCGCCCCAATATCTAGTCCATGCGCCCCTAACCACATCAAGTGGTTTAGTATACGTGTCACCTCGTCAAACATCACTCTGATATACTGCGCTCGAACAGGAGGTGTTATTTGAAGTAATTTCTCTATAGCAAGCACGTAAGCGTGCTCATTACACATCATTGACACGTAATCTAAACGATCCATGTAGCCAATACTTTGATTGTAGGGCTTATTCTCGGCTAATTTTTCAGTACCTCGGTGCAGTAAACCAATATGAGGATCTGCGCGCTCAATAACTTCACCATCCATTTCAAGAATCAATCGCAAAACACCGTGGGCAGCCGGGTGCTGAGGCCCAAAATTCATCGTAAGATTTCGGATTTCAGGCATCTTTCACCTCGCTTAGGGGCTTAGAGGAATGCAACCAATCTTCTTCACGTATCACCTTAGGAACTAAAGTCCTCGGTTCAATGCTTACGGGTTGATTCACAACACGTTTTTTCTCAGGGTCGTATCTCACCTCGACATAGCCTTCCAGCGGAAAATCCTTTCTAAATGGATGCCCTATGAAGCCATAGTCAGTAAGTATCCGCCTCAGATCAGGATGGTTATCAAACAAAATACCAAATAGGTCAAACGCTTCTCTTTCGTACCAATCTGCGACTGCCCAAATCTCGGCTACAGAATGAAGTCTCGGAGATTCTTCGCCTAAATAACACTTAACTCTCAACCTATAATTGTGTTCTACGGATAAGAGATGGTACACCACGCAAAATCTGCGGCTATTCTCAACGCTATCAGACATTTCTGTAGCACCTACGCCTCGGCTAAAGCCATCCGACGAGGCGCTTTGTGTTTGCCAATCAGCCTTCCCGTACTCTAAGTAATCTACCGCGCTTAGATCAATTAACTGATGGAATTTCAGGCGCTCTGCTTCCTTTAACAATCTCATTACACTTAGCAAATCATTTGATAAAATCTCTATAGTAATCTCATGCAATGCGTCACTTGAGGATACCAAACGCTCACCAAGTATATCGGCCAGTGTCGTTAACAATGCTGTATTTTTCTTAGACATTCTAGCCTTAACTCTTGCGACTAATAGTGTTAGTTCGCTTTATCTTATTTTGCAGCTGCATCACGCCGAAAAGCAAAGCCTCTGCAGTGGGGGGGCATCCGGGAACATAAACATCAACAGGAACAATTCGGTCGCACCCCCGAGTGACTGCGTACGAATAGTGATAATAACCACCACCGTTGGCACACGAACCCATCGATATGACCCATTTTGGCTCAGTCATTTGATCGTATACTTTGCGCAGTGCGGGAGCCATTTTATTGACTAACGTTCCAGCTACAATCATCACATCAGACTGTCTTGGGCTCGGACGAAAGACCACACCGAAACGATCCAAATCGTATCGAGCGGCCCCAGCATGCATCATCTCAACTGCACAACAAGCTAAGCCAAAAGTCATCGGCCACATAGAACCTGTCCGCGCCCAATTAACGATAGTGTCAACTGAAGTGGTAACAAAGCCTTTTTCTTGAACTTCACTCATTCCCATTCTAAAGCTCCTCTGCGCCACTCATATACGAACCCAACAACAAGAATACCTAAAAATATCATCATAGCCCAAAAACCATAAGCGCCAATATCATCCAAAACCACGGCCCAAGGAAAGAAAAATGCAATTTCCAAATCGAAAATAATGAAAAGTATCGCGACAAGGTAATATCGGACATCAAACTTCATTCGAGCGTCTTCAAATGCCTCGAACCCACACTCAAAAGGCGAATTTTTTTCACTATCTGGTTTACGGACACCCAATATTTCACCAATCCCTACACTAGCCGCTAGTGACACTACGCCGACGCCGACGCCTATGACCACAAAAATTAGTATAGGTAAATATAGCTCTAACACTTTTTAAGCAGCTCCCTTAAAAATTCAACTTAGCACCGACCGAATTTTACCAAATTCATGTCATATTTCTTTTCCACCCGTCACACAAACCTCTACGCACCTAAACTTCACTGCCCAAAGCCAACATTATCAAGTCAAACATTACGCGAACAGCCTATAAGTCTGGTGCCGATGCCCGGACTCGAACCGGGACGCCTTTCGGCACTGCCCCCTCAAGACAGCGTGTCTACCAATTCCACCACATCGGCTAGATTTCGGTAACAGGGCAAAGAATAAAAGAACAAACCCGTACAAATCTGTGAACGCTTTTGAACCGCTGATAATTATATCGCGTTTTTGCTCTCTAATGTTCTAAATTACAAAAAAAATCTTACTCTGGAATGACCGGGGCATCTTTAGTCGAATTTAAGCCAGGTATCACGACATTGTCACTATCAGAGCTAACTTCCGTCGACACTTTATCTAGCAAACTATCAGATTGCGAATTGTTCGCATACAAGTACGCTAAGAACAGACTATTCAACAGAAAAAACGTGGCAATAACAGCTGTCATACGAGTTATGAACGATCCCGAACCTCGCGAACCAAATACGGTGCCAGAAGCACCACCTCCAAATCCAGCACCAGCAGTTGCACCTTTGCCTTGTTGAATCAGAACTAATCCCACCAAAAGTACCGCCAGAACAACCTGTAGTACCAACAAACCAGTTAAAAGTAACGACATAAAATTTCTCTAATTTATCAGTTTAGCCGCTGAGCAGCATATTTTTAAAAAGGACTCGGAGTCTAACGACGCGCCGCCAATCAAACCACCATCTATATCCGACATAGAAAATAACTCATCCGCATTATCAGGCTTCACACTGCCTCCGTAAAGAATACGAAGATCTGATCCATTAACGGGAGAATGCACAGCCGAGTACTGCCGTATATTCTCGTGCACCTCTTGCGCCATTTCTGGCGTAGCCGACTTCCCAGTACCAATGGCCCAAACAGGTTCATAGGCAATAACAAATTTATTTTCAATCATCTCAAAAACGGCACACAATTGTCTCTCAATCACCTCTATCGTCTTACCGCTATCTCTTTCTTCTAAAGTTTCGCCAACACAAACTATCGGACAGAGCCCTTTAATCTCGGCTTTTCTTGCTTTCCGAGCGACTCGCAAGTCATCATCACCGAAAAATTGCCGGCGTTCGGAGTGACCCACGATCACATGAGTGCAACCCAAATCAGCTAACATATCGGCGCTAGTCTCACCAGTGAAAGCGCCTTGATCGAACTCAGAGCAGTCCTGTCCCGCTAAAAGAACATTTGTCCCGCTAAGGATTTCACTAACACTATGCATATGCGCAAACGAGGGTGCAAGCATTATGTCAACGTCATTCCGTTCTGTTTGACAGATCTTAGAAGTCAGTTCTCTAACATTATTTATAGTCCCGTTCATCTTCCAATTGCCAGCGACTAAAGCCTTTCTCATAAAACCAACCTAATTTGAAAACGTTGCTATATTTCAACTATTATACCCTTAAGCCAATAGCAATCTCATCCCTCTGTGAAAGAACAGCCCATTTGAGCGCTAAGTGCCCTCAAACTCGTCGCTATCCTCTAAGCCAACTAAAGCACATAGTTCTTTTACTAATGGCGTCCCTAATTCCAAATTTCGGCCTGGACGCAGATCAGTTGGAAGCATTATGTTGCCGAACCTAACACGCATTAAGCGACTCACGGTGACTCCTTGAGATTCCCATATCTTACGAACCTCCCTGTTCCTACCCGTCTGTACAACGCAATAAAACCATTTATTAGAGCCACTCCCTTCTCCTGCCACCACGTCATTAAAAGAGTAGGTTTCGCCATCAACTTCCACTCCTTTTCTGATGGCGAGTAACATTCTCTCACTTACATTCCCAAACACGCGAACAGCATACTCTCTGTCAATTTTATATTTGGGGTGAGTTAAGCGATGAGCTAGTTCGCCATTATTCGTAAACAGCAAAAGACCAGTAGTGTTTATGTCTAGCCGTCCAACATTTAGCCAACGCCCATGCTTTATTCTTGGAAGCTTCTCAAAAATTGTTGGCCTCCCTTCTTCGTCACTCCGAGTGCAAACCACACCTGCAGGTTTATGGTAAAGCAACACTTGCAACTCTTGTTTATCGCGACCAACCTCGACGATTCTACCATTATCTAACTGGATAGAGTCCCCGGGTCTAATACTTAAACCTAAGACAGCCAAATTATTATTTACCTTTATCCGCTGGTCTCTTATTAGCCGTTCAATTTCCCGCCTAGAGCCCCAGTCGGAACGAGCCAAAGCTTTTTGAATTCTCTCACCAGTAGATTTTGCTATTGGTCTATCTCGCTGCGCCCTCCTCACTCAGCTACTGCGCTTTCATCAAGCTGTTTTCGCTCGTCCGACGCCTCCAATTCATCCGACTCATTGGTGCTTGTGTCATTAGGCTCCCCCTCATTCACAATAAACTTTTCATGCGTAGCATCCAAATCGGTCATCTCTGGCAGTCCCGGCAATTGATCTACCGCTTTTAAACCAAAATAATCTAGAAATTCTTTCGTGGTGGCAAAAATTACTGGTCGTCCAGGCACATCCCGGTGACCAACAGCCTTAATCCAGTCTCGCTCTAACAATGATCTAATTATGTTAGAGCTCACTGCCACCCCGCGGATATGCTCGATCTCCCCTCTGGTTACCGGCTGGCGATAAGCAATAATTGCTAAAGTTTCGAGAAATGCTTTAGAGTACCGCGGTTTCCTCTCTTCCCAAAGCCCGCCAACAAAACTGGAATACTCTGCACTTGAACGAAATCGAAAACCAGCAGAAACCTCCACTAATTCAACTCCGCGCCCAACATAATCAGATACTAGGCCCTCAATGGCTAGACGAACTTTGTCCCGGGGAACTGCTTCACTAAGTTGTTTCTCAAGAAGTGTCGCAAGCCGACCTACTGATACTGGCTCATCCGCGACCATAAGCATCGCTTCTATAGCTGACTTAAGTGTTTCTTGATTCATAGGATCATACCACTACCTTTATATATATAAGACCGTCCTTCTCCGCCTCAACAATTTCAATCATTGACTCTTTAAGCAACTCTAAGACGGCGATTAAAGTCACGATCGCCCCGGGTCGCCCTTCTTCGGCGGTAAAAAAATCATAGAATGCAGTAAACATCCCAGCTTTGGCTATGGAAAGAACACTGCTCATCCGTGCACGGACCGAAAGAGGTTCCCTTCCAATCAGATGAGCGGACTCCATATCTAAACGATGTAGCACATCCTGAAATGCTCTCACCAAAACCTCTAGCTTAACTTCGGGAGGGGGATGAATTGACTGAACTCTCTCAAAATCGACTGTTAAATTTTGCCAGTCTCGCCCCATTCTTGGCAAGCTCTCCAATGTCGCGGCTGCTTTTTGGTATCGCTCATACTCTTGGAGTCTTCGCACCAACTCGGCCCGCGGATCCGTTTCCTCTTCTTCCAGCTTCTTCTGAGGAAGTAGCATGCGTGATTTAATTTCAGCAAGCATCGCCGCCATCAAAAGATATTCGGCGGCCAATTCTAATTTCAACTCTTGCATTACATCAATATAGGACATGTATTGTTCTGTTATTCCGGCTATGGGGATATCGAGAATGTCCAGATTCTGTTTTTTTATAAGATACAGCAATAAGTCTAAGGGGCCTTCAAATGTCTCTAAAAAAACCTCTAGTGCTTCTGGCGGAATGTAAAGATCTTTAGGCGCTTCTGTTAGAAGAGTACCCTCTACTTTGGCAAACACCTGAGAAGATGCAAAATCGGGTGACTCATCCATCGAAACTCTATTGCCCCCTAGAACTGTGAAAAAAAACCGGAGATTTAAAGAAACCTCCTCTCTGCTTTCGCAGACCAGAGAACAGAAAGATTTGTCGCCAATGCTTACCGAGAAATCGCCGCTTAGAAGTATTTATTTTCTTTTGCAAAACTATAGTAGCCTAGAAATTTTACCCTCAACAGTTTAACGCGTTATGCTATAATAATCAGTTAATTATTCATTAAAATGATGATTTTTCACAAGTTAGTTGAAGGAAGTGTTCGGAGTTAAGGAAGTTAGTATTTTGAGCAATAACGACATGGCATCGCAGAGAGTTGAGCTGATTCAGAAACGCTTAGAAACCGAATTGTCCCCAGACTCATTAAAAATAGTCGACGAGAGCCATTTGCATGTCGGCCATGCTGGATCTCGTGAAGGGAAAGGGCACTTTAAAATAGTTATAAGTACCCATCAATTTGAAGGTATAAGTCTGATCGAGCGCCACAAATTAGTGTATGGCGCCTTGGCCAGTTTGATGGAAACCGATATTCATGCCTTAAGTATCGAGACTCACATTCCATAGACATACCGCAGTCAAACCTGAAAAAATATATAAAATCTATGAAAAATAAAGTCCTAGAACTAACGATGGAGTTGATAAGACGTCAGTCAGTCACACCCAAAGACGAGGGGTGCCTGGAGGTGATAGGCTCTCGATTGGAAGCCTGTGGTTTCCAGTTGACTTCCATAAATGCAAATAATGTTAGAAATTTACTAGCGATAAAAGGTTCAGGCGAGCCATGTTTCGCGTTTGCTGGCCATACCGATGTGGTACCTCCCGGCGATATAACAGACTGGACGTCCCCCCCGTTCGAACCAACCATAAGAAACGGACGTCTATTTGGACGCGGAGCAGCCGACATGAAAGGGAGTCTTGCGGCTATGGTCGTCGCAGTGGAAGAATTTAACTCCAAGTACCCTGATAACACTGGCAAAATAGCATTTTTACTTACTTCTGATGAAGAAGGCGTTGCCACAGATGGGACGATTAAGATTGTCGAACATATTAAAAACGAAACCGATATAACAATCGACTATTGTGTTGTAGGTGAACCAAGTAGCAAAGATAATCTAGGCGATACAATCAGAATTGGTCGGAGAGGCTCGCTTAATGCTATTTTGAGGGTGAAAGGAATCGAAGGGCACGTCGCCTATCCTACCGAGGCAAAAAATCCTATTCATTGCGCCTTGCCTGCACTTGATGAGCTTGCGACCTATGAATGGGATGCCGGAAACGAGTATTACCCGCCTACCTCAATGCAAATTTCTAACTTAAGGGCGGGAACTGGTACGGAAAATGTCATACCCGGTACGATGGAATGTCAATTTAATTTTAGATTTTCAACCGAGCACACTGCTGAATCACTAAAACAGATCACCCAACAAATTTTTGACAAATACTCTCTAGATTATGAAATTAATTGGCGATTATCTGGAAATCCGTTTTTAACCGCCGAAGGCAGGCTGACTGAAAACGTGAAAGCGGCAATTCAGGACAGATTAAATATTGAAACTGAGCTTTCTACCGGGGGCGGAACATCTGACGGAAGATTTATCGCACCGTTAGGGACAGAATTAATCGAGTTAGGGCCACTTAACAATTCCATTCACAAAGTAAATGAAAATATCGTATTAACTGAAATAGTCGAACTAAAAGATCTATACTTCAGCATCCTCGAAAGGATGCTGAAGTAAAGGTTAACCAGAGCTTATTGGTCGAACTGCTCCTCTTCGGTAGAGCCAGTTAGGGCAGTAACAGACGATTGCCCGCCTTGGATAACGGTAGTCACGTCATCGAAATATCCTGCGCCGACCTCTTGTTGGTGACTAGCAAAAGTGTACCCACGATCAGCCGCCGAAAATTCTTTTTCTTGAACCATTTCGACGTACGCTGTCATTCCATCTTTCACATAGTGACTTGCCAAATCGAACATGTTGTACCACATGTTATGTATACCCGCGAGTGTAATGAACTGATACTTATATCCCATTGCGCCTAACTCTCGCTGAAATTTAGCAATCGAGGCATCATCAAGGTTTTTCTTCCAGTTAAATGACGGCGAACAATTGTAGGCTAGGAGTTGATCGGGGTAATCCTTTTTGACCGCTTCAGCAAATTGGCGAGCCTCTTCCATATCAGGCACTGCAGTCTCACACCAAATCAGATCCGCATAAGGCGCATAGGCTAACCCTCGAGCAATCGCCTGGTCAATACCGGCATTCGTGACATAAAAACCTTCGGGCGTTCTATCACCAGTAAGGAATTTATGGTCATTGCTGTCTACATCACTAGTTAGCAATGCAGCGGCATTCGCATCCGTCCTCGCCAATACTATAGTAGGGACTCCCGCAACGTCGGCCGCTAGTCTCGCGGCAACCAACTTTTGTACTGCCTCTTGAGTCGGCACCAAAACCTTACCACCCATATGACCACATTTTTTTGCAGAGGCCAGCTGATCCTCGAAATGTACTCCAGCAGCTCCAGCCTCGATCATTGCAGTCATTAATTCAAAAGCGTTTAAAACACCACCAAAGCCTGCCTCAGCATCCGCCACAATGGGAGCGAAAAAGTCTATTTCACTTCCTCCTTTGTGCCATTGAATTTGATCTGCTCGACTAAAGGCATTATTTATTCTTTTAACCATTGTAGGCACTGAGTCGACCGCGTATAAAGATTGATCAGGGTACATAGTTTTAGAGGTATTGCCGTCAGCAGCAACTTGCCAGCCGGATAAATAAATTGCTTTAATTCCGGCTTTTACCTGTTGAACAGCCTGCCCACCCGTCAGTGCACCTAAGCACGGGACGAAATCCTCAGTATTAACGAGTTCCCATAACTTGTGCGCACCTCGGGTAGCCAACGTGTGCTCTATTCCGACGCTGCCACGAAGTCGTACCACATCCGCGGCACTGTAAGGACGAGTAACCCCTTTCCATCGAGAGTTTTCACTCCAATCCAATTCTAATTGTGCGGCCTGCTCTTCAAACGATGACATGTATATTCTCCAACTAAATATTAAATAAGGCTGTAGGCCTCTAATGTAAGGAAATCGGCTAATTGTTTATCAGTAACAATCCGCGCAATCAATTCCGCAGCTTCAGTAAATCGCGTATTTGTATAAGAGTCTCCTAAAGCTGTCTTTATCTTCACCAACTCGTCATTAAGCAACGACATGAATAGGTCTTCATTAATTTTTTGTCCATCATTAGTGACTCCCTTCTCGTGGTGGATCCATTGCCAAATTTGGGCACGGGAGATCTCTGCAGTCGCAGCGTCTTCCATTAGATTATTCAGAGGGACACAACCCAAACCTGAAATCCATTGCTCAGTGTAATGCAGAGCAGCTGTGATGTTAGCTTCTAAACCGTCAATTGAAATAGTTCCGACAGGCACTCGGAGTAAATCCGACTGTGATACTGCAACATCAGACCGAGTTTTGTCTATTTGATTGTCATTTGGCATACACGCATCGAAGACATCTTTTGCGACTGGTATTAAGCCCGGATGGGCTACCCAAGTTCCATCGTGACCATTTTTAGCCTCTCTTTCCTTATCTGAGCGCACTTTTTCGAAGGCTATATTGTTAGCATCCTCATCATTCTTAATCGGTATTTGAGCTGCCATGCCACCCATTGCATGAATACCTCGTCGATGACAAGTTTTAATTAGTAATTGGGAGTAAGAACTAAGGAAGTGTTCCGTCATACCCACTTCGCTTCTGTTAGGTAGGACAAAGTCAGGGTGGTTTCTAAAGCATTTAATGAAACTGAAAATATAATCCCATCGACCGCAGTTTAGGCCAGCAGAATGATCCCTAAGTTCCCATAATATCTCATCCATCTCGAACGCTGCCGGTGTAGTTTCAATTAAAACTGTCGCTCTGATACTGCCTCTTGGTATACCTAAATAATCTTGGGAGAAATTAAATACTTCATTCCAAAGGCGAGCCTCTAAATGACTTTCCATTTTTGGAAGATAGAAATACGGACCAACACCTTGTGCCAATAACTTTTCTGCGTTGTGAAAAAGAAATAATCCAAAGTCAACTAGGGCAGCAGATGGAGCCTTGCCCCCAAAATCCAAATGTTTTTCTTTTAAATGCCAGCCTCTGGGGCGAACTAAAAGTACCGAGGTTTCGGAATTCAATCGATACTCTTTCCCAGAATCATTGGTGAAGCTAATAGTTCCTGAAACCGCGTCTCGTAAATTCACTTGACCGTCCATCATCACGGACCACGTAGGACTGGAGGAATCTTCGAAGTCAGCCATGTAGGTATTTGCGCCGGAGTTAAGTGCATTAATAACCATTTTACGATCTACCGGGCCCGTGATTTCAACGCGCCTATCTCGGAGGGCCGGGGGTATCTCAGCAACTTTCCACTCAGATTGACGAATATCTGCTGTCTCGCTCAGAAAGTCAGGGAATTCGCCACTATCTAACTTTTTTTGGCGATCCGCGCGTCTGCCCAACAACGCGTCAACATCAGCGTCAAACTTATTGGACAGCGCACTCAAAAAGCCCATTGCATCTGGCGTTAATATGGACTCATAAGTATTCTCGAGCCCAGCAACTAATTTAAGGTCACACCCCATTTTGTGTCTCACTTGTCATACTCTTTAACACAACGTCAACGTAAGAAAATCGCAATCCCAGCTCTCCTTAACTTAAGGTCTGCATTCCCTGAGAGTTGAGCGACAGTAACCGGACATCCGAGGCTGTGAAAAATTTTATCTCAAAATTTGACCGCACAAAATACGTTGCACTGCACCATTTGTCAAGAGTTGAGCGCGGAATTGAGCCGAAATATTCAACTCAACGTACAAATTACGTATGAGAACCTGTTGCTAAGATGGATTAACAAAAGTTATCGCAGTACTTGTCGTTACAGTATATGATTTTTACAGCATTATTAGGAATTTAGTAGAAGATGTCAGAATATAGCAACGAAGACGAAGGTGGCTTGGCCGTTGAGTCTGCTAAACCAAAGTTAAAAAAACCCCCCATGTATAGTGTTATGCTGTTAAATGATGACTACACGCCAATGGAGTTTGTCGTACATGTACTTGAAAAATTTTTCAAGCTCGACCGAAGTCTCGCGACACACGTCATGTTAGAAGTACACACAAAGGGTAAAGGCGTTTGTGGTGTTTTCACTCACGAAATAGCCGAAACAAAAGTAATGCAAGTGAATTCATATTCAAAAGAGAACGAACATCCACTTTTATGTACCCTCGAACTAGCACCATAATAATAGAGAAGGAATAAACAGTGCTCAGCAAAGAACTAGAATCAACCCTCAACACTGCGTTCAAAGTAGCCAGAGAAAATCGTCATGAATTTATGACTGTCGAGCATCTGATGCTCGCGCTACTTAGCAACCCAACTGCCATGAATATTCTACTGGCATGCGACGCTGATCTAAATAATCTGGA